>Ga0207678_10000650_pt1 | contig 31953 bp, 27 predicted proteins | sample KBSC63metaG_FD_184319 | JGI IMG/M metagenome (GOLD analysis project Ga0207678, IMG submission 184319) | Corn rhizosphere microbial communities from Kellogg Biological Station, Michigan, USA - KBS C6-3 metaG (SPAdes) (version 2) | ecosystem: Host-associated > Plants > Roots > Rhizosphere > Soil ... | reverse complement strand
GATCCGTGGCAGGGCTTCGATGAAATCCGTCAGGCATTGCCGCGCGCAGGTTGATGCAGGTTCGGCTGAACCCGGATGTAGGTTGGGCTGAACCCGGACGCAGTCCGGGGAAGCCCAACGGAATACGCCGACCAACGTTGGGCTTCCGCCGATGAAGCCGGCGTCAGCCCAACCTACGCCGTCATTTCGGCGCAGGCCGGGATGCATTTTTTGTCCTTGCGACAACCAAAAACAAGATGGATTCCGGCCTGCGCCGGAATGACGAAATCCGATTTTGATGCGCACTGCGCACACCCAGGAGAACCACCATGGCGGCAAGACCCATCTGGAGCGGCACCATATCCTTCGGGCTGCTCAACATTCCGGTGCAGTTGATGTCCGGCGAACGGCACGTGGACCTGCATTTCCGGATGCTCGATTCGCGCAACAACGCCCGCATCCGCTACGAACGCGTCAATGAGGAGACCGGCGAGGAAGTGCCGTGGAAGGAAATCGTGAAAGCCTTCGAATACGACAAGGGCAACTACGTGGTGCTCGAGAAGGAGGACTTCGAGAAGGCCGCACCCGAATCGACCGAGTCGGTGGACATCGAGGCCTTCATCGACGCATCGGCGATCGGTCCCGAATATTTCGAAAAGCCCTACTACCTCGTGCCGGCCAAGAAGGCGGAAAAGGGTTACGTGCTGCTGCGTGAAACCCTGAAACGCCTGAAGACCGCGGGTCTGGCGCGCGTGGTGATCCGCACCCGCGAATACCTCGCGCTGGTGGCTCCGCGCGACGACGCGCTGCTGTTGATGCTGCTGCGCTACCCGCAGGAAATCGTGCCGGCCGACGAATACGCGTTCCCCGACAAGAAGATTTCCGCGTACCGGGTCACCCAGAAGGAGCTGGACATGGCCGAGACGCTGGTGAAGTCGATGGTCGGCGAATGGAATCCCGATGAATACCACGACGACTTCCGCGACCGACTCACCAAGGTGATCGAGGCTCGCATCAAGGCCAAGGGCGGTGTGCGCGCACCTTCCGCCGAAGAAGTCGCGATGCCGAAGAACGCGTCAACCAACGTGGTGGATTTCATGTCGCTGCTGAAGAAGAGCATCGACACCCACCAGCGCACACCCGCGAAGAAATCCGGTGCCGCGGCCAAGAAGAGCGGTGGCCACCATACCGCCGCGCGGCGCAAGTCGAGCACGCGGAAGAAGGCCAGCAAGGGTTCGTGACGCGCTTGCCTCCCTCTCCCCCAACGATAAGGCTTTTGGCGAGCGCGAGCGCGGTCAGGCGCGCCCATCGCCTTGAGCATTCTTCGTGGCTTTCTCCGAAGCCGCCGCGGTCGCGACGTCGCGCGGATAACTTCGCGCGCCGATCAGCAGCACCACGGCCGCCGCCAGCAGCGCAATCAACATGAGCAGGAATGTGACGTCGAGATCGCCGCCGCCCGCCTGGCCGCCGGATGCGCCACCCGCCGATCCCAACCCCGCACCGCCATGGCCGCCCAGCAGCGAAGACAGCCAGCCGAACAGCGGCGGCGAAACCGCCTGTGCGAGATACACAATGGTCGAACGCACGCCTTCGGCGCGACCCCACAGCCGCGAATGCATCACGTCCAGCCGCGCGGCGTCCACGGGCGGAAATGCGCCGCCGAGGCCGCCGGCCGCGATGAACATGAAGGGCGCCGCCATCCCCAGGTTCGGCAGCAGCATGGCCGGCACCAATGCCGCGACCGCCAGGAAATACGCGCCCGCGCCAACCGACATCCGCGCGGAAACTTGACCTCTCGCGACCATGCGGTCGGCGAAATACCCCGTCACCAGCACGCCCGCGATCGCGCCGAGGCCGATTACCACGACGAACGTGCTGGACGCCGTCTGCGACAAATCGAAATGCCCGCGCATGAACACCACCACGAAGGTGCGCAGCCCGGTGAAATAGAAATACCCGAGCGCCGACGCAATGATCAGCATGCGATAGGTCGGCAATGAAAGGACGTACTTCACCGCCGGCCAGATCTTCATCCGCGCGGGATCTTCGCGCAGGATCAGCGGCTCGATCGGCTCGATGCCCTGGTCGCGCACCACGTCGCGGATGCGCACGCCGTCGTGCACGGGCTTGCCCGGATCTTGCTGCGGGCGCCCGCGTCCGCCGCGGCGCGGTTCCGGCAGCTTGCGGGCGATGAAGTACGCGAGCAGCAAGCCCGGCACCGCAAGCACCAGGAACGGCGCCCGCCACGACAACGCCGCGACGTTGCCCGACATCAGGAAACCGATCGCGACACCGATCAATTCACCGGAAATGATGTAACCGTAGATGCGGCCACGCTCGCTGGCCTTGAAACAGTCGCCGATCAGCGACGCGATCGCCGGCGATCCGATCGCCATCACGATGCCCAGCGCGAGACGCGCCGCAAACAGCGTTTCGTACGAAGTCGCCGCGCCGCACCAGATCATCGCCAGCGACCACAGCGCGATGCCGATCACCAGCAGGTTGCGCCGGTTGAAACGATCGACGAGGATTCCGAAAGGCAGCGTCAGCAAGGCGCTGGACGCGACGGTCACCGCGACCAGCAGCCCGATTTCGAGATTGTTGATGTGCAGCGCGGGCTTGAGCTGTGCGGCCACCGCGCCGAGCGTCGCCTTGTCGGCTGAATCCAGCGCGAGGATAGACGCCAGCATGAGGATGATCCGCAGCCGCGCCCGGCCGCCGGCCAAATCCTCCAGCGGACCTTCCACGTTGCGGGACAACCATGCCTGCAACGACGTCCGCAACATTGCATTCGTTCCAATTCGCCTTCAGTGCGCCTTGTGGACGCCACGCGAGTCGATCCGTGGCTCGCGTGGCGTCCCGGCGCGCCGGATGTTGCGTCCTGCAGCATCCCGGCAATCGCGATCTGCTGATTATTTCGGCTTGCTGAGCGTGAAGGAAGAAAAGCCCGCGCCGATATCCCAACCTCGTCCCTTGCCGGTCAAGGCCAGCGACACCGAACCCTTGGTCATCGCCGCCGCGTGCACGGAACCGACTACACCCGCGTGCACCGAAGCCTTGGCATACGAGCCCAGCACTTGGCTGATGTCCGTGACATCGCTGAAAGTGCCCTTGCCGTTATCGATCTGGTATTTGCCGACGGTCAATCCGCCACCCCTGGCGGAGATGGCCACGTCCATCGTCTGGCCGTTTTCGCAGGTCACCACGCCGGTGCCCGACGCGGTCTCGTAAATCGCCGACCAACCGGACAGCGTGAAGGTCATCTTGCAATCGATGTCCGCCGCGGATGCACTGGTGGCCGTGACTGTAGCCAGCGGTGCAAGCACCAAGGCAATCCATAATGCTTTCCTTTTCACGACATCCTCCTTTTCGGTTCTCTAATGATTATCGGCGCCAACTGCTGAACATGTCGCAACCCGGCACACATATAACGAGTGCGTGAAATGTGCGCGACAAACGCGTGAAAGCCTGTATTTTTATCCGATTATCTCAACGCGTGTCGCTGCGCACTTGCGCGTGACTTATAAGTGTGAAAATCAGCGTGCCGCCCACGATATTGCCGGCCAATACGGGCCCGAGGTAATGCCAGAACACTTCCGGCCACGGCAGGCGCCCGGCGAACACCAGGTAGAACACCTCGCCCGCCGAGCCGATCGCGTGAACCAGGCTTGCCGCCGCGATCAACCATGTCAGGCCGACGATGATCCACAGCCGCGTGGCAACCGCCGCCGGCATCAGCCACACCATCGTCGCGATGATCCATCCGCCCGCCACCGCCTTCACGAACATCTGCGGCACCGAATACGACATCAGCGTGGTACCCAATGCGGCAATCGCATCGTCCAGCGTCGGCGGGAACAATGGCAGCTTCGCGACAGCCAGCGCGAACAGCGCGATGCCGACAATGTTGGCGACGAACACTACGGCCCACAGTCGCAGCATCAGCCCCAACTTGTGCCAGCTCGGCGCGGAGATCAGCGGCAACACCACTGTCAGCGTGTTCTCGGTGAACAGTTGCTGGCGCGCCATGATCACGATCACGAATCCAGTGCTGTATCCGAGCGACGCCACCAGGTGCGCGAACGGCACGTCCGGCAGGTACGCCTTCAATGCGCCGCTCGCCACCATCGAAAAGCCCATCGACATGCCGGCCGCCAAACCCGACCACATCAGCGCGGACGGGGTGCGCTTGAGTTCCTCCTCGCCGACCGCACCCACCGCCTCATGCAGCACCGCCGCACGCGGGGGCATCCGGCGTTCGGCATCGTGGCGTTCCTCGTCGTCCAGCGCGGGCACGTTCTGGCCCTGGCCGGGTTTGCCAAGATCCGCATCCTGCTGGTCGGCGATCCGGCTCATGCGCGATTCCTGTCGCCGGCGTCGCGCTTCTGGACGGTGATGCTGCCGTTGGGTTCCAGAATGGCCAGTTCAACCATCTGGATATCCCTGCAACCGTGCTTGCGTATCGACGAAACGAAATTGCTGCGCGGAACCTTGCAACGTTTCAGCACGTCCTCGAACAGTTCGCCGTCCCGCGCCAGCAGCACCGGCTGCCCTTGCAACCAGCGGTCGCCGCGCGCGAAATGGCTGGCCAGCCAGGTACTGATCCAATCCAGCAACAACAACACGACCACCACGATCAGTCCACCCTGCAACGACTTGTCGTTGCCGATCAGCGAAGTGCGCACCGCGCTCCCCAGCACGATCACCACGATCAAATCGAAGATGCTGAGTTCGCCCAGCGTGTGCTTGCCCGACAGCCGGATCAGCACGAACAGCACGAGGTACACGATGACCGCCCGAACCACGAGTTGCCACCATGGCATTCCGAATTCGAACATCCCGTTCATTGCAGGCTCCCGAAGCGGTCCCGGCCGTACTTCAGCCTGTATCGCGTCAAGCCATGGTGAAAGTCAGGCGCGACCACCGGGCGGCGGGCGCCTGGTTCCGCTCGAACGCCGCGGCCTTGGCACCCGTGTCCGCGTCGTCATGGTGGAACCGGCGCCGCTGCAGGGGCGGGAACATGCATCAGCGCGTCACCGTGGTTCATCGAATCGCACCCGCACGCCCGCCATCACGGTGCGTCCCGGCGCGGGTTCGAAATAGCGGCTGTTGCCGTCGTTGACGATCACCGAGCCGATATAGCGGCGATCGAACAGATTGTCGACGCGCAGGAACGGCGCGATCGTCGCGCCGCCGCGGCGCAGCACGCGCCCCACGTCGACGCCGGCCGTGGCGTAACCCGGCGCGGACGCGGTGTTGGCATCGTTCACCACCAGTGCGCTGGACGCAAACACGTTGACGCCGGCATGCCATCCCGCGCTGCCGGCCCAGCGCAGTTCGCCGTACAACTGGTTGCGCGGCACGCCGGGAATGCGCGCGCCCGGCGCGACGCTGCACGTCACGACGCAATCATCGACTTGCGTGAAGCGCGCATCCAGCCGCGTCCACGCCAGTTGCAGTCGCCAGGCGTTCGACAGCGGCGCGTCGAGATCGACTTCGACGCCGCGCCGTCGCGCACGCCCGACGTTCTGGTACGTGGTGCGGCCACCCTCGCTAGTGAACACCGCGATTTCGTCGCGCGTGTCCGACTGGAACAGCGCGACGTCCAGCTTGCCGGCGCCGTCCGCCCAGCGCAGCTTGGAACCGATCTCGGCGTTGTCCGAGCGCGCGGGCGTGAGGTCGAACGCCATGCCCGCCGCGCCGTCGGCGCGGTACGCCAGTTCGCTGAAGGTCGGTGTTTCGAACCCACGCCCCCATGATGCGTAGAGATTCCAGTTCCCGCTTGCGCGAAACAGCAAGCCCGCGACCGGCGTGTTGGCGCTGTAGGCCACGCGGCCGCTGTCGTCGGGATTGTCTGCGGTGACGTACGCGTCGGCGGTGCCGAAGCGCACCGTGCTGTGGCGCGCACCCGCGGTCAGCGACCAACGGTCGGCGAAATCCCACGAGCCCTGCGCGTACTCGTCGAAGTCGTACACGTCGTCCTGTTCGTTGCGGCGCAAGGCGCCGGGAACGCCAACACGTCCGCCCACGAAATTCTCGAACCCCTGTCGATGCTGGTTCTGGCGATCCCAGTTCACGCCCGCGGTAAAACGCAGCGGGCGCGACAACCATTCGCCGTGCCACGACCAGCGCGCATCGACGCCGCCGTATTGGGTCGAAAGATCGACCACGCCGCCCGAACTCAAGGGGCTCACCTGCGCGAACACCGGCACCGAAAGAAATTGCCGGACGGTGCGATGCCCGTAATACGCCAGCACCTGTGCCTGCGAATGTTCGCCGAACGGTTGTTGCCACACGGCTCCCGCCTGATCCTGTCGCACGCGCTTGCGGGTGTCGTAGGTCAGCGAGCTAGGCGCGGCTTGGCGTGGATCGGCCTGGTATTGCCCCCACGCCAACCCCTGCGGATCGAGCGCGTGCAGCAAAACCGAATTCAGCAGTAAGGTGAGCTTGCCACCGCCGCGCGTGTCCCACGTCAGCTTGGCATTGCCCTTGCTGCGTCGTGCAGCACTGTGGTCGCGGAAGCCGGAAGTGCGGAAGTGCTCGACGTCGGCGTTGTAGCCGAAGGCGCCGACGCTGCCACGCGCATTCACGTCCGCGTGCACGGCGCCGTACGGACCGACGTCGATGCCGACGCGTTGCTCGGGAGAAGGCGTGCCATCGGCGGTGAAGATCTGGATCACGCCGCCCGACGAATTGCCGTACAGCGCGGAAAACGGACCGCGCAATACTTCGATCCGGTCTGCCGAAGACAAATCGAAATTGGAAAGCTGGCCCTGCCCGTCCGGCATGGTCGCGGGCACGCCGTCCACGTACAGCCGCACGCCGCGCACGCCGAAGGTGCTGCGCGCGCCGAAGCCACGGATCGAAACCTGTTCGTCCTGTGCGTAGTTCTGGCGATCGCGCGCCATCACGCCGGGCACGCCGCGCAGGCTTTCCGACACATTGACGCCGGGGCGATCCGCGTCGATCGCATCCAGCGACACCGCGTTCACCGACGCCGGCACATCGAATGCTCGTTCTGGCGCACGCGTCGCCGTCACCACCACGGTCGGCAAGGTCGTCGTCTGCGGCCCTGCGGCTTGCGGCGCGGCCATTGCGGGTACGACGGACGTCCACAACGTCGCGAACAGCAACGAATGTGCACCCGTTGAATATTTCGATCCACGCATCATCGGGCAGGGATCGCAAGAGGCAGTCGAGGATTCATCATCGATCGGGACGCAAGTGCTTGGCGGGCAAACACATCAAAGGCCGCCCGGCGCCAGCGCCGGCCGCTAGGCGTGCATTCACGTGCTATCCGACACGATCGGCTGGCCACACCAAGGAGGCCACCATCATGACAGGCCGCGATCGCAAGGATGTCGGACACCCCAAGGACAAACCTGCCAAAAAGGAATCGGAGGATGAGCGCCAGCGGCGCAAACGCCACGAAAGCGACAACCAGGACGAAGCGCTCGAGGAAACCTTCCCCGGCAGCGACCCGGTTTCGCCGTTCGTGCCTGCCAGGCCGCCCGAAGACTGAGCGGGAACCGGCCGCGGCGATTGGTTGATCATCACGGTCCATCGAGGTCCGGCGCCCAAGCATTGGGTTCAACATGCCGCTTCCGCGGCACGCGCCGAGTGCTGGCCGTTCAATGCGCGGCCGGCAGGCTGTAGGCCGCGACCGAATCGCCAAGCCGCGTTCCAGCCGAACCGTGGCCGCCGGCCATCACCACCACGTATTGCCTGCCGTCGACCGAATACGTCATTGGCGTGGCTTGACCGCCGGCCGGCAGACCCGCCTGCCACAACTGCTGGCCAGTGGTTTCGTCGTAGGCGCGGAAGGTGCCGTCGATCGTGCCCGAGTAAAACACCACGCCGCCCGCGGTGATCAGCGGACCGCCGAAACCGGGTACGCCCATCTCGAACGGAATCGGAACCTTGCCGCGGTCGCGCGTATTGCCATTGCGATGCATCCACGTGATCTTGCCGTCACGCAGATCGACGCCGGCGATCGCGCCCCATGGCGGCTGCTGGCATGGTGGCCCGAGCGGCGAAAGGAACGGCTTCAGGATCGCCGCATACGGCGCGCCGTAGTTCTCGTTGAAATGTTCCTGCTTGCCCTTGGTCACCACATTGGCAGTGGGGTTCGGTCGCGGTTTCAACTGGAAGAGATAGGCCATGTGCACAGGCGTGGCGATCATCACCTGCCGCACCGGGTCGATCGCGACCCCGCCCCAATCGAACACGCCAAGCTGGCCCGGATAGGCGATGGCCGGATGCGTCGAAAGAGGCGTGTATGGACCTTCGTAGGTCGCCTTCTTGAAGCGGATGCGACACCACAACTGGTCGAACGGCGAGGCGCCCCACATGTCGGCGCCGGTCAGCGGGCGTGGCATGAAACTCAATGAAGATTCGGGCTGCACCGGCGAATAGCGATCGCCCGGAGCGCCGCCTTCGGTCGGTGTCCTGATATTCGTCACCGGCAGGATCGGCTTGCCGGTGCGGCGATTCAACACGTACACGTCGCCCTGCTTGGTAGGTTGCACCAGTGCAGGTTCCGTCGCGCCATCGATCGTCAGATCAACCAGCGTGGGCTGCGCAGGATTGTCGCGATCCCAATGGTCGTGATGCACGGCCTGGAAATACCAGACCACGTGTCCGTCGGCGAGGCTCAGCGCCACGATCGCGCTGCCGTATTTTTCCGCGGCCGGGCTGCGACGGATGTCCAGTTGATCCGGCGACACGTTGCCCAGCGGCACGTAGACCATGCCAAGGTGTTCATCGACGGACAGCGGCGGCCACGCCGGCGGCGTGTTGGGCGTGTAAGTCTCGCCCGGTTTCAGCGGCGCGTTGGGGTCGGGCTTGCCCATGTCCCAGTGCCACGCCAGCGCGCCGGTTTCGATATCGAATGCGCGGATCACGCCGGACGGGTTGTCCACCGAGTTGTTGTCGTTGATCGATGCCCCCACCACGACCAGTTTGCGGGTCACGGTGGGCGGGGACGTTTCCATGTAGTAGCCGGGTTTCACCTTGCCCATGTTGGTGAGCAGGTTCACTTCGCCATCATGGCCGAAGCCCATGCAGGGTTTTCCGGTTTTCGCATCGACTTCGACCAGGCGCGCATCGATGGTGGCCAGCACCAGACGCTGCGCACATTGCGCGGTCACCGGCGCGGCGGCGCTGCTGGATGCCGAAGCCGGCGCTGTCGACGTGGCAGGTTGAACCGGCGCATTCGCCGCGAGCACGGCAGGCGTGACGGGCGTGGGAACGGTGGCCGAATGGTAACCCAGTCCGCGGCAGGTCAGGTGCTGGTTGTCGTGGCCATATTTGATGTGCGGGTCGTATTCCCACAGTTTCTTTCCGGTCGCCGCGTTCAGAGCGACGATGCGGTCGTGGGTGGTGCACAGGTACAGGGTGTCGCCGATTTTCAGCGGCGTGTCTTCGGACGTGCTTTCGGTGGGATCGTGTGGTGCGGTTTTCTTTTCGCCCGTATGGTAGGTCCACGCCAGTTTCAATTCATGCACGTTGCTGGCGGTGATCTGTTTCAGCGACGAATAGCGCTGGCCGTATCCATTGCCGCCGTACGCCGTCCAGTCGGCGTCGGGCGCGCTTGATGCGTCGGGCATTTCGGCATTCGCAGTGGCCGGCAGCGAGCCGGCGATGCCGAAGGGATCCTTTCCCAGCGACACCAGTCCCAGCACCAGCGCGAGGCACACGGTCACCGCCAGCGCGCCGCGCGCGCCGAACCAGCCGTGCGCACGCAACGATTCCGGCGCCGGATGCAGTGCCCTGTCGATCCATGGCATCAACAGCCACAAACCGAACAGGCTGAACAGCGCATAGCGCGGCAGCAACGCCCAACGATCGAGGCCAACTTCGAACAGCGCCCAGATCAGCGTGAGTATCAGCAGCAGCGCATACACGCCCAGCGCGGCGCGGCGGCGCAGGATCAGCAGCACGCCGCTGATCAACCAGCCCGCGCCAAGCCCGACGTATGCCAGCGTGCCGCCCAACAGTGCCAGCCAGATACCACCGGCGAGCAGCAGCGCGCCGAAGATGGCGAGGAAGTAACCCGTGATAATCGCGAACATGACGCTCTCCGTCGCAAATGCATCTCCAATTGCTCGTCATCCCGGAATACTCGCGCCATCCATGGCGCTCGCGCTGCGCGCCGCCGCAGCCTGCCCCGGACCTGATCCGGGGGCGCTCGCGTTTGCAATCCTGCAAACGCAGTCGCGAAGCGATATCCGGGACCCAGCGACTTGTGCGTCATCGCAAGAAAGTCACTGGGTTCCGGACCGCCGCTGTGCGGCGTCCGGAATGACGAGGTAAAGATGATCTATCCTTCTTAGTGCCGTCCCGCCGCCGCGCTTTGCGGCAGCGCATACACCATCAAATCGTCACCCGGCTTGGTACCCAGGCCGCCGTGACCGCCCGCGGCGATCGCGACGAACTGCCTGCGATCGGCGAGATACGTCATCGGCGTCGCCTGCCCGCCGGCCGGCAGGCGCGCCTGCCACAACAGCTCGCCGGTGCGTTCGTCGAAGGCGCGGATGAAGTTGTCGGACGTCGCACCGATGAAGATCAGCCCGCCCGCGGTGATCATGTTGCCGCCGATGTTGAACACGCCCGCCTGCATCGGAAAGTTGAACGGGATATGCCATGGGCCGTTGTCACGGGTGGTGCCGAGCGGGCGTTCCCACACGATCTTGTGCGTGACGAGGTCGATCGCGACCAGTTGTCCCCAAGGCGGCGGATTGCACGGCACCCACCATGGATCCATCCATGGTTCGACCTTGCCGACGTACGGCGTGCCATACATCGTCGCGAGACCGCCCTTGGTTTTCGGCGGCGCCTTGCTGCGATCGGTCCACGGTTTCACCCAGCCATTCTGCTCGGCCTTCTCACGCGGGATCAGCGTCACCATGAAGGGAATGTCATTGGTGTTCGCAACCAGCAACAAATTGCGTGGGTCGATCGATGCGCCCATCCAATCGATCACGCCGTCGTACGCCGGATACACCAGCGTCTTCGTCGCCTGCGGCGGCGTGAAATGGCCTTCGTAATGCGCCTGCTTGAACTGGATGTGGCACATCATCTGGTCGATCGGCGTGCCGCCCCACAATTGCGACTCCGTCAGCACGGCCGGGGTCAGTGAGGGCATCCCGACCGAGTACGGCTGCGTCGGCGATATGCGATCACCCGGCAACACGTCCTGCGGCACCTTCTCCTCGACCACCTTCGCAATCGGCTGACCGGTTTCGCGATTCAACATGAAGAGCTGACCGCGCTTGGTGGTCTGCACCAGCGCAGGAATCGTCGAACCGTTCGGTCCCGGCACGTTCACCAGCGACGGGCCGATCGGCACGTCGAAATCCCACAGGTCGTGATGGGTGGTCTGGAAATGCCAGCGTGGCGCCCCGGTCTCGTAGTCGAGCGCAACCACCGAACTTGAATACTCGTCGTCGAACGGACGCCGATGGCCGCCGTAGTAATCCGGCGTCGCATTGCCCAGCGGCAGGTACACGAAACCAAGCTGCGGATCGGCGGTGTAGGTGCCCCACGCATTGGGAGTGCCGCGCGTGAGTTGGCCGCCGCCGGCAAGATCCGATGCATGCACCACCTGATGCCCGGCTGGCCGGCCGAGATCCCACGCCCAGATCAGCTTGCCGCTGACCGGATCGAACGCGCGCACCGCACCCGAGGGTTCGTTCTCGGCCATGTTGTCGCGGATCCATCCGCCGGTGATCAAACGATTACCGATCACCAGTGGTTGCGAGGTGATGAACTCGAAACCCGGCGGCACGTTGCCGAGGTACTGCGTCAGCGATATGTAGCCGCCGTTGCCGAAATCGGGACACAGCTGTCCGGTGTCGGCGTTCAGCGCGAACATGCGCGCGTCGCCGGTCGGCGCGATGATCCGGCGCGGGCACGGCGTCGCAGTTCCCGCTGGCGCCGCGTAATACGCCACGCCACGGCATGAGTGGTATTCGTCCGCCTTCTCGTTGTCATGCGGATCGAACTTCCATTTCATCTTGCCGGTGGCGCCATCGAACGCCTCGACCCAGTGGTGTCCGGTGCACAGGTACAACGTGCCGCCCACCGCGATCGGGGTGTCCTCGAAATTGAATTCCTTGCCGCTGCCGCCACCGCCCTTGTTCTCGCCTGGCTTGGGCATGTCGCCGGTGTGCGCCTGCCACGCGAGTTTCAGGTCGGCGACATCCTTCGTATCGATCTGCGTCAGCGGAGAGAACCGGTCGCCGCGCGCGGTGCGTCCGTAGTAGATCCAGTCGCCCTTGCCCACCAGCGGCGTCGGCGCGGCCGGAAAATTGCGCGCCACCACGGTGCCATGGATGCCGCGCGGAATGAACCACGGCACCGTGCACACCACCGCCGCCGCGACCACCACCGCGCCGAGCGCCCACGCGCCCCAATGTTCGTTCAATCGGTACGACACCCACGGCATGAGCAGATAAATGCCGACCGCGATCGGCAGCCACAACCGCGGCGCCAGCGCGAAACGCTCGAACCCGACTTCCAGCACCGCCCAGATCAGCGTGCCCAGCAGCACGGCGAAGTACAGCCACAGCGACCAGCCGCGCATGAAGATCAGGCCAAGTCCGGTCAGCGCCAGCCCGATGCCGGCCAACAGGTAGTACGGCGTGCCGCCAAGGGTCAGCAGGTACATGCCGCCGATCACGAAAAAGAGGCCGACGATCATCAACACGACGCCGATGGAGATCGGTCCCCAATGGCGCCGCGTGGTCATTGCATCCGACTGTCGCGCATTCATGGCGTGCTCCTTCACGGGCCGAAACTGATCTGCGCGCGTACTTCGAATATGCGCGGGTCAATGGAGGCCACGTAGAAATTGACCGGGCTGTGGTTGGCATGCGCCCACACGTAGTCGCCCATCACTTTCAGGTTCTTGAAGTACCAGTTGAGGCCGATGGTCCAGTCGTGTTCGCGGCCGCCCTGCACGATTCCGTCGCTCAAATCGAGTTCGCTGTAGCGCGCCGCGAGTTCAAGCGCGCCATACTTGTGCGTGGGCTTGGGCAGATCGAATTCGCCGTCCTTGTAGGTACGCGGCGTGTCGCCGGTGAGCATCCAGGCGCCCAGCACGTAAAAACCGTGCCCACGGAATTCCGGCAGGCCATTGTCGCGATGCGCGGCCAGTGCGAGGTATTCGCCCTGCGCATAGAACGGCCCGCCCATGAAACCGAGCTCGAGCCCACCGCGATCGATCGCGTTCGTGAACGGCAGCGGCTGCGTGTCGACAAGGTACGTCTTGGTCAGGCTGGCCTCGGGCGTCGCATGGAAATGCGCCATGTGATCGCTCGGGTGCTCGCGCGACACCGCGACGCCGATGTGCACGACTTCCTTTTTCGACTTGACCGGGTTGAATACCACGCGTGCGGAAGTGGTGTGTCCGGGAAACTTGCCGTCGAGATTGGAGCCCCAGAAATACTGCACCTGGAACAGCCAGTGCCGGAGCCCGCCGTAGCTCCAGTCGGCGCCGGCGCGGCGGTCCTCGAAAATCGCCTTGTCAGGCAGGCCCGGCGTCAGGAATGTCCAGGTCTGCGCGCCTTCCATCGGCTCCCAGCCGACCTGCGCGCGCATCTGCCCGACGCGGAAATCGCCGAACTTCTTCGAGCTGTACTCGATGTAGTTGTCGGTCCAGCTGCGATTCCAGTCATAGCCGGCGTCGATCTCGAAGCCGTTCGACCACTTGGCGTAAAGATCCAGTTCCTTGCGATCCCACGCGTGCGCGTCATCGAACAACGGCGAGCCGTTCGTGGGATCGATGGCATCGTTGGAGAAATCGTTGAAGTCGTATTGATACACGCCCTCCGCGCCGAACTTGAAGCCCGACGGCAATCCGTATTCCGTGGGCACGCCGAACAGGTTCGGCGCCTGCGCGGCCAACGCAGGCGTGCAGCACGCCAGCAATCCCACGCAAACCAGTTTGGATTTCATTGCGCAGCTCCTCCATGAGCGTTGCAGCAATTTGTAACTATCCCTGATTCTCGGCCATCACGGCAGAGCGGCAGTCCTCTTTGCCGTCATTCCCGCGAATGCGGAAATCCAGCGCCTTCAAAGCAAAGACGCTGGGTTCCGGGTTCCGCTGCGCTGACGCGCGGCGCCCCGGAACGACGAGATTCATTTCTCTCGACATCGCTATCTCGGCGCACTCGCGAGCGTGTTGCGCAGCTTCGCGACATCTCCTTTCGAAACGTCGCCGCCGCGATTGCCCCACGCGTTGCGTATGTAAGTCGTCAGCGTGGCGACTTCGGCGTCATCCAGCTTGTTGTCGAACGCCGGCATCATCAGCCCGGTCGGCTTGGCACTGGTCGCGGGCGAGCGCGCGCCCTGCAGGATCACCGCGATCAGCAGATCGGGCTTGGCCGCTTGCACCGCGGAACTCGCGCGCAGCGGCGGAAAGGCATTGGCGATGCCCGCGCCATTGTTCATGTGGCAGCCCGCGCAATCGTCGACGTATAGCGCTGCGCCCGCGCGCAGGGTGTCCTTGTTCGGCGTGTCTGGTGTTTCCGGTTTCGGACCTTCCAGCGATTTCAGATACGTCGCCATCGCTGCGAGGTCGCGCTGCTTCAGGTATTGCGTGGACGCCTGTACAACTTCCGCCATCGGGCCCGCGGCGGTCGCGTAGCGGTTCGATCCCGTGGCGAGATACTGGACGATGTCGTCGCGCGTCCAGCCGCTCAGGCCATCGCGTTCGCCCGCGCCGAGGTTGGGCGCGAATACGTGCTCGGCCATGCCGCCCTGCATCGGATGGCTGGTGTCGGCGTGGCCCAGCATGTTCTTGGCGCTGTGGCAGGCGCCGCAATGGCCGGCGCCATCGACAAGATACTTGCCGCGGTTCCATTGCGCCGAGCGCGCGGGATCGGGCTGGAACCGCTTCGCATCGAGATACAGCTTGTCCCACACCGCCAGCATGCTGCGCATGCTGAAAGGCCAGCCGAGTTTCGGTTTGCGATCGACCTGCCGCACCGGTTTCACGGTATCGAGGTACGCCTTGATGGCGTCCACGTCGCCGTGCGTCATGTGCGTGTACCAGGGATAGGGAAACGCCGGATACAGGCGCTTGCCTTGCTGGTCGATGCCATCGTGCATCGCGCGGTAGAAATCTTCTTCGCTCCACGCGCCGATGCCGGTGTCGGGATCGGGGGTGATGTTGACCGAATACACGATGCCGAACGGCGTCGGCACCGGACGTCCGCCAGCGTATGGTTTGCCGCCTTCCGCGGTGTGGCAGGATTCGCAATCGCCGGCGCGGGCCAGGTATTTGCCTTGCTGGACGGTGGCCCATGGCTGGCGCGCGCGCGTGGGCGCATACACCTGCACCGCCGCCACCGCGACGCCGGCCGATGCCAGCGCCAACGCGCCCGCGATGAGCAGCTTCGCGTTCACGTCTGCACCAGTGGCTGCGGGTTCTTGATGTAGCGCTTCATCGCGTCGGCCGCCCAGAACGCCAGCGCGCCCACGGTGCCGGTCGGGTTGTAGCCCGCGTTCTGCGGAAACACCGTCGAACCCATGACCCAGAGGTTCGGTACATCCCACGATTGCAGGAAGGGATTGACGAAACTGGTGCGCGGGTCGGTACCCATCGCGGCACCGCCGGTGTTGTGCGTGGTCTGGTAAGGCACGATCGAATAATCGCCCTTGCGCGGCTTTGAATTGATGCCGCGGTTCGGAATGGCTTTCGCGATCTCGGTGGCGCGGTCGGTGAGGAACTTCGACATCGCGTTTTCGTTGTGGTGGAAATCGAATGTCAGCCTGAGCAGCGGATTGCCGTACGCATCCTTGTAGGTCGGATCGAGGTCGAGGTAATTGTCGCGATAACTCATCACCCCGCCGTGGCACTGCATGTGCGTGGAATAGAGGTAGTCCTCGTGCAGCGCCTTCTTCCAGCCCGCGCCCCACTTCGGCGTGCCCTTGGGCAGGTATTCCTGCAGGATCGGCCGGCCGCCGGTGTTCCACAACGCGATGTAGCCGCCGCCGAGGAACCCCTTGCCGGTGTGATCGAAGTTGTCGCCGTTGAAATCATCGGCGACCTGGCCCAGCGCGCCGGCACCCATGAACGGATTCAGCCGCTCCTTGCAGGTGACGTTGACCGAACTCGACACCTGATAGGCGTAATTGCGCCCCACCACACCGGTGCCTGTTTGCGGGTCATACGGCACACCGATCTTCGACACCAGCAACAGGTGCACGTTGTGGTGCGCGAATGCACACAGCACCACCATCTGCGCCGGCTGGATGTATTCCCTGCCGTTCTGGTCGACGTACACCACGCCGGTTGCACGCTTGCCATTCGAGTCGGTGAGGATGCGCACCACGCTCGAATGCGTGCGGAAACTGAAATTGTCCTTCTTCAGCAGCACCGGCAGGATCGTGCTCTGCGGACTGGCCTTGGAATAATTCGCGCAGCCGAACCATTCGCAATAACCGCAATACGTGCACTGGCCCATCTGCACGCCCAGTGGATTGAGGTAAGGCTTGGACGTATTGGCCGCGGGCGCTGGAAACGGATGCAGGCCGACCTCGCGCGCCGCCTTGTCGAACAACACCGTGGCCGCGCTGCGCTTCAACGGCGGCAGCGGATATTCGCGGCGGCGCGCGCCTTCGAAGGGATTGCCGCCGGGCTGGATCTTGCCGCCGATATTGCCGGCCTTGCCCGAAATTCCGCACAGGTATTCCCACTTGTCGTAATACGGTTCCAGTTGTTCGTAGCTGATGCCCCAATCCTGGATCGTCATGTCATCCGGGATCGCCTTCTTGCCGTAGCGTTGCTCGTTGTGGGTGCGCAGCAGGAAATCGGTCGGCAGGAATCGCCAGTTCTGGCCATTCCAGTGCACGCCTGCGCCGCCCACGCCCGAGGCCGGCAGGAATGACCCGAGTTCGCGCATCGGCAACGCGGTTTGATCCGGCTTGTCGCGGAATGTCAGGGTCTGGCGGCGCGTCTGTTCGAAGATTTCCTTGCGCACCGCGTAACGCAATTCGTCCTGGATGTGCGTGACGGAAAAATCCGGCACCGTGTCGCGCCAGCTTCCGCGCTCCAGTGCCAGCACGTTGGCGCCGGCCTCCGTAAGTTCCTGCGCAATGACCGATGCCGTCCAGCCAAAGCCGACCAGCACCACGTCCACCTCCGGCAATTTCTTCGCCATCTAGAGATTCCCCGCGGGCCATTTCCTGCTGCCGTCCTTGTTCGACAGTGCGTCGTAATGCACCTTGGCCGGCAATTGCGCGTATTCGCAGCCCGGTCCATGGAAGCGGCCAGTCGGCGAATCGCTCAAGCGGCACATCACCGGGCTGGTGCCGCCGAGGCTCACGAACGGCGCATCGTACGGCTTGCCGTAGCGCTCGATGTCATCGGTGTAGTTGTAGCGCGGCCCCGGATAGCCGATCAGCTTCCAGCCGGCGAAGTCGCGATTGCCGCCATAGACGGGATCGGCGAGAAAACCTTCCTTGGTATTTCCCCAAAGAAGATTGAAGAAGTTGGCCGATGGAATCTCGCCCAGGTCGATCTTGCCGTCCTCGAGCGCGTGCAGGATCGTGTCTTGCTGGTCGGGCTTCAGTTGCGCGAAGGCGTTTCCGAATTGTTTCCGGCAATACTCGTTCACCCGCTGGATCGCGAGCCGGTAAACCTGCGCGGGCGTGAAAGGCAATTGATAACCCTGCTCGGTCGCGCCGAGCCGGAAAGGTCCACGCATGTAGATCCCGGCCGCCTGCCCGAACGGCCCAGCCAGTTGCGCATCGATGAAGTCGTCCACGCCCGCCTCGACCGCGCCCGCGCCAAGCGCGTCCTTCGGGATCAACCGGTCTATCGCGGCACGCACGAAGTTGCGTTCGTCGTTTTCGAAGAAGCGCGGCGCCACCGGTGCGCGCATCGATTCGCTGCCGCCGCAGCCGGCGAGCAAAAAACTGCTGGACACCACCACGGCGCCGCCGACAAGGAAAGAACGGCGCGACGGGGACGCACAGTCCTGCGCCGCGCGAATTTCACCATCCGTGTGACCGCGCTTGTCCATGCGCTCGCTTTTCATCCACGAAGACCCGGCGATTGTGGGTCTGTTCCGGTGAAGGACACGTCAACCATGCGTCACAACCAGTTCCACAATCGGAGAAGCTGCGTGCGTGCTCTCACGGCATCTGCACGTTTCGAGTCGCAGACTTGATGCGTCGCACACGCCCGGCGATCGCGTGCGCGCAAACCGACACCGGCACGCCGATGGAGTCCTGCATTCGGCGCTTGGCTTCGCGAACGAAACGGGAGCGGCGTGGCGCAGCTATTTCCAAAGCGGTTCGCGTTCTGGGTGCAACTTTGCCTCATCGCGGTGGCGATCAGCTTCGTGTCATGGGCTTTCCTGTGGCGCTGGGCGATGGCCAATCCGGTGGGCGTGCATGACCCGATCGAACAACCCGTGCCCTTCAGCCACAAGCACCATGTGGGTGACGACGGCATCGACTGCCGCTATTGCCATCAATCGGTCGAACAATCCGCGTTCGCGGGGATCCCGCCGCTGTCGACCTGCATGACCTGTCATTCGCAGTTGTATACGCATCAGAAAGCGCTGGCGCCGCTGCTGACCGCATTCGAAAGCGGCGTGCCTCTGCACTGGCAACGCGTCTACAAGCTGCCCGACTTCGTCTACTTCAATCACGGCATCCACATCGCCAAGGGCCTCGGCTGCGCGAGTTGCCACGGCCCGGTCGACGAGATGCCGCTGATGGCGAAGCAGCAACACCTGACGATGCAATGGTGCCTTGCCTGCCATCGCGACCCCGAGAAACACCTGCGTCCGCGCGACGAGGTGTTCAACCTGCACTGGCACGCGAAGGACCAGTTGGCGCTGGGCGCGGTCCTGATGCGCAAGTACCACATCGACAAACGCCGGCTCACGGATTGTTCGACATGCCACCGATGACGTCGACCACCGATTTCGATGAACGCGTCGATCCCGCCGCGATTCGCGCGAAGCTCGCGGGCCAGCGCGGGCCACGCTTCTGGCGCTCACTGGAAGAACTCGCGGATTCGGAGGGCTTTCGCGCGTGGCTTCGTACGGAACACCCGCGGCTTGCGGAGGCGGCCTCGCTGGACCGACGCGATTTCCTGAAATTGCTCGGGGCGTCATTGGCGCTGGCCGGACTCGCCGGATGCAGCCATCCGCCGCGTACACAAATCGTGCCGTACGTCCACAAGCCGATCGGACAGGTCGATGGATTGCCGCGCTATTTTGCGACCACGCTGACACGCAACGGTTACGCGCATGGCGTGCTGGTGCGCGACAACCAGGGCCGGCCCACCAAGGTCGAGGGCAATCCGCAGCATCCCGCCAGCCTCGGCAGCACCGACATCTTCGCGCAGGCCGCGATCCTGCAACTGTGGGATCCCGATCGCTCGCAATCAGTGATGCATGGAAATTCGGTGGCGACGTGGAATGATTTCACCGAGGCGCTGACGGAGCGCATCGCACACTTCAATGCCAGTGGCGGCGAAGGCCTGCGCCTGTTGGTCGCGCCGACCACGTCGCCCACGCTGATCGCGCAGCTGGCCGCGTTCGAAAAACAATTCCCGAATGCGCGCTGGCATGTCGATGATCCTTCCGGCGTGGCGGCCCGACCCGAGATTGCTCACTGCCACTTCGATCGGGCCAAGGTAATCGTATCGCTGGATGCCGATTTCCTGTCCGACCCCGCGGCCGGCGTACGGTATGCGCGCGATTTCATCGCGGCACGCAATCCCGAAAGCGGCGATGCGATGTCGCGGCTGTACGTGATCGAACCGACGCCCAGCGTCACGGGCAGCATGGCCGATCACCATCTGCCGCTGGCGTCGCGCGATGTCGGAGTGTTCGCCCTGCAGCTTGCAGCGCGTCTCGGAAGCGGCAGAGGAGCCGCGGATGCAAACCCGGCCCACGCGCGCTGGATCAATGCCATCGCGCAGGATCTAGCGGCGCACCGAGGCGCTTCGCTCGTGGTCGCCGGCGACACGCAACCCGAATCGGTGCATGCGCTCGCGCGTGCGATGAACGAAGCACTCGGCAATATTGGCCGTACAGTGGGCTACGCGCCGTCGGCGATTGCAACGCCTGCGCGCGGCGAGGCTTCGCTCGCCGTACTCGCGAACGACATGCGCACGGACAAGGTCGACACGCTGATGATGCTTGGCGTGAATCCCGTGTACGACGCGCCAGCCGACCTCGGTTTCACTGCCGCGTTGCGGCGAGTGCCGCATACGTTGCATCTTGGCTTGTATCGCGACGAGACGGGCACGCTTGTCGCATGGCACGCGCCGCAGGCGCACGAACTGGAAACCTGGGGCGACGCGCTTGCGTTCGACGGCACCGCCAGCATCGCGCAGCCACTGATCGCACCGCTTTACGACGGCCATTCGGCGATCGAAGCAATGGCCTTGCTGCTGGGCGCTCCAGTCGACGGCCACACGCTGGTGCGGCGGCAATGGAAATCGCGACTTGCGGACGACAAGGCGTGGGACGAGGCGTTGCAAGCGGGTGTCGTCGAAAGCGCATCAATATTCAAAGCCAGCGCAACCAGCAACGAGATTGCACCAATCAATTTGTCGTCATCCCCGCGAAAGCGGGGATCCAGTGTCTTTCCGCCAACAGCAAAGTCACCGGGCTACTCGCGCCATCCCTGGCGCTCGCCCTCCGGGCCGCCTTCGGCGTTCGCGTTTGCAGTCCTGCAAACGCAGTCCGGATCGCCGCTGCGCGGCGTCCGGAATGACGAACAAACAAATGGCAGCGCTCTGGAGTTGCTGTTCCGCCCCGACCCCACCATCGGCTACGGCGAATGGTCGAACAGCGGCTGGTTGCAGGAGCTGCCCAAGCCGCTGACGCAACTGACCTGGGACAACGTGGTGTTGGTGTCGCCCGCGCTCGCCAAGCAAAAGGGCCTGGGCAACTTCGACGGCGTGGAACTGCGCAGCGGCGGGCGTTCGGTGCGCGGGCCGGTATGGATCATGCCGGGCCAGGCCGAGCGCAGCGTCACGATCCATTTCGGTTACGGACGCAGACAGGCGGGGCGTATCGCCGAAGGACAGGGCTTCGACGCGTATGCATTGCGTTCGAAGGATTCGCCGTGGACCGCCACCGATCTCGAACTCGTGCCGACCGGCGAACGCTACGACATTGCGCAGACGCAACACCACTTCGCGATGGAAGGCCGCGATCCACTGCGTGTCGGCACACTGGACGAATTCAAGGCCGACCCGAAGTTCGCCACCGCGCATGACCGCTTCGGTCCGAAGCCGCCGAGCTTGTATCCCGAATATCCGAAAGCCGATTATGCCTGGGGCATAAGCATCGACCTCAACGCCTGCATCGGCTGCAAGGCCTGCACCATCGCGTGTCAGGCCGAAAACAATATCCCGATCGTGGGCAAGGAACAGGTGCGCCGCGGGCGCGAGATGCACTGGATTCGGGTCGATCGCTACTACGACGGCGAGGCCGCCAATCCGGCGAGTTACAGCCAGCCGGTGCCGTGCATGATGTGCGAGCACGCGCCGTGCGAAGTGGTGTGTCCGGTCGATGCGACCGTGCACAACGCCGAAGGCCTGAACGTGCAGGTGTACAACCGCTGCGTCGGCACGCGCTTTTGCTCCAACAACTGCCCGTACAAGGTGCGGCGGTTCAACTTCATGCAGTACGCCGACAAGCACACGCCGCAGTACATGGCGATGCGCAATCCGGAGGTGACGGTGCGCCGCCGCGGCGTGATGGAGAAATGCACGTATTGCATCCAGCGCATCGAAACCGCGCACATCGAAGCCGACAAGCAGAACCGTCGCATCCGCGACGGTGAGGTCGTCACCGCCTGCCAGGCGGCATGCCCCACGCAGGCGATCCGCTTCGGCGACATTTCCGACAGGGATTCCGGCGTATCGAAGGCGAAAGCGTCGCCGCGCAATTACGCGATGCTCAACGAACTCGGCACGCGCCCGCGCACCACCTACCTCGCGCGCATCCGCAATCCCAATCCGGCGCTGAAGGACGACGAGTCATGAGCGCGGTGCCGCATCACGAAGCGAGGCTTGAACCCCCCTCCCCTCGGGAGAGGGGCAGGGGTGAAGGTCCGAATGCGCGCGGTGTTTGGTGCTTGAGCAACAAACAGCTCGCCGAGCATTCCGGACCCTCATCCGGCGCTGCGCGCCACCTTCTCCCGGAGGGAGAAGGAAAAAACGAGGAGCGCACCGGACCATGAGCGCCGTGCTACCCCGCGACACCCTGCCGCCGGTGATCGGGCCCGGTGAAACGAATGCGTCGATCAGCGCGAAGATCAGCGATGCGACGTTGCATCGCCCGACTGGCTGGTTGTGGATCGGCGGATTCCTGCTGTCGCTGCTCGCGTGCGCGCTGCTGTTCGTCGGCACGCTCTGGTTGTTGTACGCAGGCATCGGGATTTTCGGACTGAACATTCCCGTGGCCTGGAGCTTCTTCATCGCGAACTACGTGTGGTGGATCGCGATCGGCATGGGCGGCACCTTCATTTCGGCCGCGATGTTCCTGACCCGCCAGGGCTGGCGCAATTCGATCAACCGGTTCGCCGAGGCGATGACGGTGTTCGCCGTATCCGTGTCGGGCATCTTCCCGATCCTGCATCTCGGACGCCCGTGGTTTTTCTACTGGCTGTTCCCCTACCCCGACGTGATGAACCTGTGGCCGCAGTGGCGCAGTTCGCTGGAATGGGATTTCTGGGCGATCCTCGCCTATCTGATCGTGTCGATCGTGTACTGGTACATCGGCATGCTGCCGGACCTTGCGACCTTTCGCGATCGCGCGCCGACGCGAGTGCAGGCCCGCTTCTACGGGCTGCTGTCGCTGGGCTGGCGCGGCGAAGCGCGACACTGGATGCGGCTGGAAAAATTCAACCTGATCACCGCCGGCCTCGCGGTGACGCTGGTGTTTTCCGTGCACAGCATGGTGGCGCTGGACTTTTCCGAAGGCATGGTGCCCGGCTGGCACGAAACGATCTTCCCGCCGTTCTTCGTCGCCGGCGCGCTGTTTTCGGGTTTCGCGATGGTGCTGGTGCTCGGCATCCCGTTGCGCAAGTGGTTCGGCTTCGAGGCGTATCTCACCGAACGCCACATCGTGAACATGGCCAAGATGATGCTGGCCGCCGGCCTGTTCGTCGACTACAGCTATTTCTCGGAGATCTTCACCGCGTTCTACTCGATGGACAAGTACGACGTGGCGATGACGATGCATCGCGTGGTCGGACCGTACGCGTGGGTGTTCTGGGGCACGATCCTGTTCAACATCGTGCTGATCCAGTTGCTGTGGTTTCCGCGCGTGCGGCGCAGCGCGGCCGCGGTGTTCGCGATCGCTCTGGGCGTGCTGGTCGGCATGTGGCTGGAGCGCTTCATGCTGATCGTCACCAGCCTGTACGAGGGTTTTCTGCCGTCGGCATGGGGCATGTTCTGGCCCACGTTCTGGGACATCGCGTTCCTGATCGGTTCGATCGGGATGTTCTTTTTCATGTTCCTGCTGTTCACGCGGCTGCTGCCGATGCTGTCGATGTTCGAGCTGCGCAAGCTGCTCGCCTCGCGCCGCAGCGGGGAGGCGCAGCGGTGAGCGCGCGCCTGCACGGTCTGCTGGCGGAATTCGCCGATGATCGGCAACTGCTGGACGCAGTGCGGCACACGCGCGAAGCAGGTTACTTCGCGTCGTGCGTCGAAGCCTACTCGCCCTACCCGGTCGAGGGACTGGATCAGGCGCTGGGTGCGCGTCACCACTGGGTGCCGTTCTGGATGCTGATCGGCGCGATCGGCGGCGGCGCGTTCACCTATTGGCTGGAATGGTATTCGGCGGTGGTGAATTACCCGATCAACGTCGGTGGGCGGCCGACCTTTTCCTGGCCTGCGTTCATTCCGCCGGCGGTGGAGATGACGATCCTGTGGGCAGTATTGCTTGGCGTCGGCGCCGTGCTGTTCGGCGCGCGGCTGCCGCGCGTGCATCACCCGTTGTTCGAAAGCCACGAGTTCGAACGCGCGACCAGCGACCGCTTCTTCCTGCTGGTGCGCGGCGACGATCCGCGCTTCGATTCGCAGGCCACGCAGCGATTCCTGGAAACGCTGTCGCCGCTGTCGGTGGTGGAGGTGGCGGAATGATCCGCCGCCGCCACCTCATTCGTCATTCCGGGGCAGCCCGCAGATTTACCGCGGGCCGAACCCGGAACCCAGTGACTTTTTTTCCGGTCGCGAAAAGTCGCTGGGTTCCGGGTTTCGTCGCCGGCAAAGCCGGCGACGGCCCCGGAATGACGAGCAAAGACCGAGGCCTCTTGGCGGCAAGGCTTCTGCTGTTCGCCTTCGCAACGCTCGCGCTCACCGGTTGCGAGCGCGGCATGCACGAGATGTATGACCAGCCGAAGTACAAGCCGCTGACATCGAGTCCGCTGTGGGCGAACGGCAACTCGTCGCGGCCGCAAGTGCCTGGCACCCAACCCTACTCCGCTGGCGCGCTGGCGGGCGTTTCGAGCGGGCGCATGAATCGTGTCACATTGGTGCCGCCCGCGGGTCCGGTCAGCGGCGTGGACGCAAATGGGAAGCCGCTCGCTCAAGCGGGCGCCGCCGCTTCGCCCGGCTACGCGAACCCGTTGCCGATCACGCCGACGCTGCTTTCGCGCGGGCAGCAACGCTTCGACATCTACTGCGCGCCCTGCCACAGCCGCGCAGGCGATGGCGACGGCATGATCGCCGAACGCGGTTTTCCGCATCCGCCGAGTTACCACACGGCGGCGCTGCGCAACGCGCCGGACAGTCACTTCTACAAGGTGATCACCAACGGTTACGGCGTGATGTATCCCTACGCCGACCGGATTGCCCCGCACGATCGCTGGGCGATCGTGGCCTACATCCGCGCGCTGCAATTGAGCCAGCACGCGCCGAAGTCGGATTTGAGCGCGGTGGATTTGCAAAAGCTCGGTGCGTCGAATTCGGAAGTGGTGAACCCCTCGCCCTCCGGGAGAGGCGGCGCGGAGCGCCGGGCGCGTCGCACTGGGGTGAGGGTCCGGTATGAAACGAATCGATCCGGCGGTGCCGAACCCTCATCCGGCGCTGCGCGCAAAGAAGGAGCAGCGCGTCGCGCCCTTCTCCCGAAGGGAGAAGGAAAGCTGCGAGAAGCAGAACCATGAACGCCTGGCTGCCCCGCGCGCTTGCGCAATGGTTCGCGCTGTTGATCGGCGTCGCGGCACTGGTCGCGTGCCTGCTGCTGGGGCTGTCGCGCGAACCGAAGCAGGCACTGCTCTCGTATCTGTTTGCGTTCTTTTTTTTCATGGGCTTGAGCATCGGCAGCCTCGCGCTGCTGATGATCCACGCGATCACCGGTGGCGCCTGGGGCGATTGCATTCGGCCGCCGTTGCTCGCGGCCGCACGGTTGCTGCCACTGATGGCGCTGGCGGCAATCCCGGTACTGGTGTGGATGCGTTTGCTGTATCCCTGGACCGGATCCGCCCCGAATGCGCAAGCGCAAAGCTGGTATCTCGCCGACACATTCTTCGTGATCCGCACCGTCGTTTATTTCGTGGTGTGGATCGGATGGCTGATCGAGTTCACGCGCAGCCTGGACGACCCCGTCCGCGCGCGCCGCATCGCGGCGCCGGGGCTGATCGTGTTCGGCGTCACTTCGCTGCTGGCGTCCGTCGACTGGGCCGTGTCGCTGACACCGCACTGGCATTCGTCGGTGTTCGGGATGATGGTTGGAACCGGCTGGCTGCTGGGCGCCTGCGCGCTGGCGACCGCGGTTGCTGCGTCGTGGCGCGATCGTGAAAGGACGGTCGCACCCGACGTGCTCCACGACCTCGGCAACCTGCTGCTGATGTTCGTGCTGGGGTGGTCGTACCTCGTGTTCATGCAGTACCTCACCGTCTGGATCGCCGACCTGCCCGACGAAAACGCGTGGTACATCCCGCGCACGCTGACGTCTTGGCGATACCTCGCGTGGTTCCTGATCGCGTTCAATTTCGCGCTGCCGTTCGCCGTCCTGCTTTCGCGCGCCGCCAAACGACACCACGCCTGGCTGCGTGCGATCGCGGTGATGCTGATCGTCGCCAGTTTCGCCGACGCATTCTGGTTGATCGTGCCCGGCTCTCGCACCGGCGGCTTCGCGCTGCGCTGGACCGACCTGTGCGCGCCCGTGGGCATCGGCGCGCTGTGGTGGTGCGGATGGTTCGGGCAACTTCGCGCCGCACGAAGCGCATGGATTTCATCGGCAACAGCCGCTGATGAACTGGAGCAGTCGCATGGCTGAGTCGATGGAAAAGCCGTTCGGCCACGAACCCGATGCGATCAACTACCGCGCGATCCTGATCGGCGCGGGCGTGCTCGCGGTGGTCGTGATCGCGGTCGCCGTGGGGTTGCACCTGGTACTCACCCGCGCGGTGATTCCGAACCACGCGGAAATCGCGGCGCGACCGGCGCCGGTTCCGCCGAAGCCGCGCCTGCAGGCGCATCCGCAAACGGATCTCGCGAAGTTTCGGGCAGAAAAACAGGCACTGCTGTCCGGCTACGCATGGACGGATGCACAACACGATTACGCGCGTATCCCGATCCAGCGGGCGATGCAGATTTATGCGAGGCAGCACGCGCACGTGGATGCGGGACCGTCCGCCTCGAGCAGTGCCGAGTCTCCAATGCCGCCGGGAATGCTGCAATGAAGCGCGATCTTCTAAACGCCGTCATCCCGGCGCAGGCCGGGATCCATATTGATCTTGACCGGCAAAAACCGGATCCCGGCCTGCGTCGGATTGACGATCAAAAGAAGAAGCATGTCGCCGCGCACCTCGCCGGAGCACTCGTAGTCGTACTGCTGGCGCTGTCGATGTCACCAGCAATCGCCGCTGCGCCAGCCACCCATGTCCGCGCCCCGCCCGACCTGCACCAGCGCGTCGGCTTCGATCAGGAACTGGGCGCGCAGGTGCCGCTGGATACCGTGTTCCACGATGCCAGTGGCAAGGCAATTCATCTGCGCGGCCTGTTGCGCGGCAAGCCCGTATTGCTGGTGCCGGGCTACTTCACTTGCAAGACCTTGTGCAGCGTGGTGCGCACCGGTGTCGCCAAGGGCGTGCGTGGCACCGGCTTCACGCCGGGCAAGCAGTTCGACGTGGTGCTGGTCAGCATCGATCCGAAGGAAACACCGGCGGAGGCGCGCCACGCGCAACAGATGGATGCGGCGAACCACCCTGGTGCCGGCATCGCGCAATGGCATTACCTCACTGGAGCCCAAACTTCCATCGCACCGCTGATGCACAGCATCGGCTTCCGCTACATGTTCGACGCGCGCAGCGACCAGTTCGACCACGCGACCGGCATCGTGGTGTTGACGCCCGACGGCAAGATTTCGCAATACCTGTTCGGCGTGAAGTTTCCGGCCGAGACGCTGAGGCTGGCGCTGGTGGATGCCTCGCACGGCCATGTCGGCAACCTCATCGATCGGCTGGTGCTGCTGTGCTGCCAGTACGACACCTCCACCGGCCGCTATACGCTCACGATCCACCGGATCATGCAGGGACTCGGCATTTCGTTCGCGATGTTGCTGGCCGGGTTCGTGGTGTTGCTGCGCCGCAACGAAAAACAGCGCAGGCAGGAGGAAGCATGAGCGCCGGCGGCTTTTTCCACTTGTTGCCCAACGCATCGACCAACGCGCGGCCACTGGACGAGCTGTGGTGGGCGATGGTCGGGTTGTGCGCGCTGGTCGCGATCGGCGTGTTCGTGGTGATGTTCGTGTTCTGCATCCGCTATCGCAAGGGCCGTCCCGCGGATCGGCACCTCGCGAAGGAAACGCTGCCGGTCGAACTCACCTGGACGGCCGTGCCATTCCTGATCTTCATGGGTGTGTTCGTGTGGAGCCTCACGCTGTACGCCCACAGCCGCACGCCACCGTCGAACGCTGAAACCATTTACGTGGTCGCCAAGCAATGGATGTGGAAGGTGCAGCACCCCGGCGGCCAGCGCGAGATCAACACGCTGCACGTGCCGATGGGCGTGCCGATCCGGCTGATGATGACTTCGCAGGACGTGATCCACAGCTTCTTCGTGCCGGCGTTCCGGGTCAAGCAGGACGTGCTGCCGGATCGCTACACGCAACTCTGGTTCACCGCCACCGAGGCCGGCGACTACCCGCTTTACTGCACGCAGTATTGCGGACTTGACCATTCGAAAATGGGCGGCCAGGTGATCGTGATGGCACCGCGCGCATACGCCCGCTGGCTGGATGAGAACAACACTGGCACCAGTCTCGCGACGCGCGGTGCGGCGCTGTTCCGTGCCAAGGGCTGCAGCGGCTGCCACGGCGCGAATGCATCGGTGCATGCGCCGGATCTCGATGGCATCTACGGCCGCATCGTGCACCTGTCCGACGGCAGCACCGTCAGCGCCAATGACCGCTACATCCACGACTCGATCATGTTGCCCGACAAGCAGATCGTCGCCGGCTACGCGCCGATCATGCCATCGTTCTCCGGCGAACTGAGCGAGGGCGACGTGCTCGCGCTGATCGCGTATCTCAAATCCACCAAGCCGGGTCACATGCCTGCACACGAAAGTACCAGGCAATGAATTCGACCGTCATCACACCGGATTTCCCCGAGCTGACGCCGCCGCGCGATTTCTACACGCACAAGTCGGGATTGCTGAGCTGGCTGCTCACCACCGACCACAAGCGCATCGCGATCCTGTACGCGATCACGATCACGCTGTTTTTCATCATGGGCGGGGTCGCTGCGGCGATGATCCGCATCAACCTCGTCGAACCGCAGGGCGCGCTGCTCTCCGCGGAAACCTACAACAAGACCTTCACCTTCCACGGCGTGGTAATGGTGTGGTTCTTCCTGATTCCGTCGATCCCCGCGACGCTCGGCAATTTCCTGCTGCCGATCATGATCGGCGCCCGCGATCTCGCCTTCCCGCGCCTCAACCTCGCAAGCTGGTACCTGTTCGTGATTGGTGGCTGCTTCACGATCGCATGCCTGCTGCTCGGCGGCGTCGACACCGGCTGGACGTTCTACACGCCGTTCTCGACGATGTTCTCCAACACCAACGTGATCCTGGTGGCGGTCGGCGTGTTCGTCACCGGCTTCTCGACGATCCTGACGGGGCTCAATTTCATTGTCACCACGCACAAGCTTCGGATGCCGGGCATGACCTGGTTCAAGCTGCCGCTGTTCGTGTGGGGCATGTACGCGGTGAGCCTGGTGATGGTGCTGGCGACGCCCGTGCTGGCTATGACGCTGTCGTTGATTGGCCTCGAACGCATTGCGCACGTCGGCATCTTCGACCCCGCGCTGGGTGGCGATCCGCTGCTGTTCCAGCACATGTTCTGGTTCTACTCGCACCCGGCGGTGTACATCATGATCCTGCCCGCGATGGGCGTGGTCAGCGAGATCATCCCTTGCTTCGCGCGGCGCAAGATCTTCGGCTACAAGTTCATGGTGTACGCGCTGGTCGGCATTTCGGTGATCGGCTTTTTCGTGTGGGGCCACCACATGTTCGTGGCCGGCATGTCGGCCACCGCGACGCTGGTGTTCTCGATCCTCTCTTTCATCATCGCGGTGCCGTCGGCAATCAAGGTGTTCAACTGGACCGCGACGCTCAGGCGTGGACGGATCAGTTTCGAGGCGCCGATGCTCTACGCGCTCGGCTTCGTCGGACTTTTCATGATCGGCGGCATGAGCGGACTGATGCTGGCCGCGCCCGCACTAGACATTCCGCTGCACGCGACCTACTTCGTGATCGCGCATTTCCACTACGTGATGGTGGGCGGCACCGTGATGGCGTACCTCGGCGGCATCCACTATTGGTGGCCCAAGATCACCGGGCGGATGTATTCGGAAGGCTGGGCGCGCTTCGCCGCGATCCTGATGTTCTTCGGATTCAACTTCACGTTTTTCCCGCAGTACGTGCTCGGCTACCTCGGCATGCCGCGCCGCTACCACGCGTATCCACCGCAATTCCAGACGCTCAACATCCTGTCGTCGGCGGGCGCGTCGATCCTCGCGCTGTCGTACCTGATTCCGGTGGTCTACCTCGGCTGGTCGTTGTTTCACGGCGCGCGCGCCGGCAACAATCCGTGGGGCGCGCGCGGGCTCGAATGGCAGACCACCTCGCCGCCACCCAAGGGCAATTTCCTCGAACGGCCGGTGGTGCAGAACGCATACGCCTACGACGAACCCGCGCCGGGCGGCGAACCCGCGACTGGAGCGACGGCATGAACAGCAGCACCGCCGACCTTCGCGCACGTGGCCTGATCGCCGAACAATTCGACGACGCCGGCCAGCAGCACGCGACCGCGCAGTTCGGGATGTGGGCGTTCCTTGCGACCGAGGTGTTGTTCTTCGGCGTGTTGTTCGCAGGCTACGCGGTGTGCCGCGCGCGCGATCCGGAAGCTTTCCTGCTGGGCAGCCAGCATACGGAAATCATCTTCGGCGCGGTCGAGGCCGGCATCCTGCTGCTTTCCAGCGCGACCGTCACCTTCGCGGTGAACCTGATCAAATTCGACGAACGCCGTGTCGTCACCGCGTTGCTGACGATCACCGCTTTGCTGGGCGTGATATTCCTGGTGCTGCACGGCATTGAATATTCCCACGAATACGACGAACACCTGATGGTCGGCGTGGATTTCGCGCAGCACGGGCCGCATGCGCGCGGCATCGAATTGTTCTTCTTCCTCTATTACGCGATGACGCTGTACCACAGCCTGCACGTGCTGGTCGGCGTATGCGTGCTTGCGACGATGGGCGTGCTGGTGTGGCGGCGCAGGATCCGCAGCGAATACACCACGCCGCTGGTGCTGGCGGGGCTGTACTGGCATCTCGTGGATATCGTGTGGATATTCCTGTTTCCGTTGATGTATTTGATCGGGCGATAGAAAAGATGGTCATCCAGTCACGTGTGGATCCTCATCTTTTCGTCATTCCGGGGCGGCCTGCGGCTTCATCGCAGGTCGAACCCGGAACCCAGCGCCTTTCCGAATCGAAGCAAAGTCACTGGGTTCCGGGTTCCATCCGCAAACAGCGCGGATGGCCCCGGAATGACGAGCAAAAAACACAGCGAGCGCTGAACCATGAACCGTGAAATCCTGAAAAAGACCGCACGCACGCCCGCGCTGGCGCTGCTCGGACTGCTGGCATTGCTCGCCATCAACACCGGCCTCGCCTACGCGCCGATCGCACAACACTTGCGATTGCCGGTGAAGCTGACGATCTGCTTCGGGATGGCGTTCACGCTGATGGTGTTCTGCATGCACCTGCACCGCGCGACGGGTCTGCTGCGGCTGGTGGCCGCGACCGGCTTCGCGTGGCTGGCCATCATGATCGGACTGATGCTGACCGATTACTTCACGCGCGTGCCCGTGCCACCACCTTGGTGAGCGGCGGGCACGCCGACCCCGCGCGCGGAAGCGCAAGCCACCTGACCTTCACGTGTCGCTGCGTAAAGTTCAGGAGTGGTTGCGAAGCGTGTGTCCACACTGGACCGTGCACAACGACAGGAGAAATCACATGGAACAGCAATGGGACTTCTTCAAGAAAAGCGAAACATCGATGGGCGTCTTCTACCCGCTCCACTACATCGTCGCGGGTTACGACAATCTCGCCGACGCGTCTGCCGCCGAAAGTGCCTTCCGCGAATCCGGCGTCGCTGCGGACGACGTGCGCGCGGCCAGCGGCGAGTTCGTGGCTGCACAACTCGAATCGCGCGGCGACCGCAACATGATCGACAAGCTCAACAACGAGCTGGTGAAGATATTCGGCACGGAAAAGGCCTACACCACCGAAGACAAGCAGCACGCTGGCGACGGTGGCGCGTTCCTGTTCGTGTACGCGCCCAAGGACGAGGACGCCGCCAACGCCAAATCGGTATTCGCGAAGAATCCACCGGTATTCGCGCGGCGCTACCTGCGCATCGCGATCGAGCAGATCATCACCAATCCCAAGGCGACGTAGGGTATTGGTCATTCGGGG
>Ga0207678_10000647_pt1 | contig 32061 bp, 36 predicted proteins | sample KBSC63metaG_FD_184319 | JGI IMG/M metagenome (GOLD analysis project Ga0207678, IMG submission 184319) | Corn rhizosphere microbial communities from Kellogg Biological Station, Michigan, USA - KBS C6-3 metaG (SPAdes) (version 2) | ecosystem: Host-associated > Plants > Roots > Rhizosphere > Soil ... | reverse complement strand
TCCGTGACTCCTGGCCCGTCGCCCAGTGGATCAAGACGGCGGACGGATGGCGCATCAAGGGCGTCGTGCTCGACGGCGACGGTAACCTGCAATTCGGACCCATCGACGGCGATTGTCCGCGAGAGGCGTTCGAAGCACTTCTTCCGGATGCTCCGCCCGGCGCCGTCATCGAAACGCAACGGCTTGACCAGTTCGCCGAGGCACTTCAGGAGTTGGCGCGGCGGGGCCCGATTGCATTGCTCATTATCGACTACGGTCACACGACCCCGGCGGCGGGCGACACGTTGCAGGCGGTTCGCCGCCACGCTTACGAGTCGCCGTTGACCTCGCCGGGCGAAGCGGACTTGACGGTCCACGTCAATTTTTACGATCTTGCCTCGACACTGCACCGCGCCGGGCTGGCGCTCGATGGCCCCGTCATGCAAGCCGAGTTCCTCGGCTCGCTCGGCATCGTCGAGAGAGCCTCGCGATTGATGGCCGCAAACCCGAAACGTGCCGGTGAAATTGAAAGCGGTGTCGCGCGGCTCTTGGCGCCAAGCGGTATGGGCGCGCGCTTCAAGGTACTCGGCGTGCGTTCGCCGCAGCTGCCGCCGCTGCCCGGCTTCGGCGCGGCGGCGGGGCCGAATGCGTCGCCTGGACAGGGCTCGGGCGGCCGTTCATAACCGGCGTCATGCTTGCTCCGCTCGAAGCCGCAAACCTGACGAACCTGCCCGGTATTCGGCATGGCTTCTTCACTCGTCAGGGCGGCGTTTCAGAGGGCCTCTACGCCAGCCTCAATTGCGGTCTCGGCTCAGGTGACGACGCGTCACCGGTGCTTGAAAATCGCCGCCTCGTCGCACGCCATCTCGGCGGCAGCAGCGACGGCGTCACAACTCTCTATCAAGAGCACGGAACGACGGCGCTCGAGGTTTCCGGCACAATCGCGCGAGATATGCTGCCGCGTGCCGACGCGGTCATCTCGAGGACGCCGGGACTCGTCATCGGCGTGCTGACGGCCGACTGCGCCCCGGTGCTGCTGGCTGATCCCGTAGCGCGCGTCGTCGCCGCCGCACACGCTGGTTGGCGCGGCGCAGTCGACGGCATCATCGAGAGTGCGGTTGCCGGGATGGAACGTCTCGGCGCAAAGCGCCAGCGCATCAGCGCCGCCGTCGGCCCATGCATCGGCCCGGTTGCCTACGAGGTTGGACCAGACTTTGAAACGCAATTTTTGGCGAGCGATGCCGACAGCCGCCAGTTCTTCTCACGCCGAGACAATGCCGACCGTCCGCATTTCGATCTGCCCGCCTTCGTTGGCCGGCGCCTCCGCGACGCCGGAATCGGTAGCGTGGTCGGCCTTTCGCCCTGCACGTACGAGAACGAATCGCTTTTCTTCAGCTACCGACGCAAAACGCATCGCCAAGAGCCCGATTATGGCCGTCAAATCTCCGCCATTGTCGTGGCTTAACCGCACAATCCACAGGCACGTCACGTGCGAGGCCAGCATTTGGCGGACTAGACACACTTTCATCGGGCTGCCATCTGGACGGGCAGAGCCAGGCTGATCTAGAGGGTTGAGGGTCAGTTCCGGTAGTTTGTAAGGGAGAGTTCAGGCCGCGGGGTAAGGTATGCCGGCCGCCGGGAAGCTGCGGTTGGAAAAGGGGGACGTCGACGTGACGACCTTATACTCTGCTCGTGTGCGCGAGCGCAGAACGTTGTCTTGGACGACCGGTTCGACATTTTTGATGTCGTTCGTCGCCTTGGCACTCGCGGGCTGTGGATCAGGCTCAAACATTCTTGGCGGCGCCGGTTCGTCAGGGCCGCAAGCCACACTCACACAATCACAGACGCAACCGGCCGCGGTGAAGACCGCAAAAATCCAGATCGCGCCTGTGATCGGATCGCCCGATAACGTCGCGCGGGATCTCCAGACGCAGCTTGCTTCGGCGATCGGCAATCGCGGCATGACCGTCGCGACAGCAGCGAACGCGTCGAGCGAATACGTCGTACGCGGCTACATCGTCGCGGCGCGCGAGAAGACCAAGGCAAAAATCTCCTACATCTGGGACGTCACGGATCAGTCGGGCAAGCGCGTCCACCGCATCACCGGCGAAGAGGTTGCGGTCGGGGCTGGAAAAGACCCGTGGGCTGCCGTCACGCCAGAGGTTGTTCAGCGCATCGCCGACAAGACCGCGACGCAACTGGCAACTTGGCTTCCGGGCGCCGGCGGCACTCCTGTCGCCGCCAATTCGACGCCTGTAGTCGGCGAGCGAAGCGCAACGGAAACAAAATCGGCTGCAGCAGCTGCCGCAACTAACGCCGCTTACCAAACGGCCGTGAACGCACCGCCTCAGCAGGCAATAGCTCCGACGACCGGCAGCATCGCAACTTCGGGACCGATTACGGCTCTGGTGCCGACAGTAACGGGCGCTCCGGGCGACGGGGGCGGTGCATTGACTGCGGCTATTCAGCGTGAGCTGACGAAGAATGGCGTTTCGCTGGCCAGCATGCCCAACCCTCAGTCGTACAAAGTCGAGGGTAAAGTCGCGATGGGCCAGGGCAAGGACGGCAAACAGCCGATCCAAATCGATTGGAACGTCCTCGATCCGGCAGGCAAAAAACTTGGCACGGTGTCTCAGAAAAATGAAGTGCCGCAAGGTTCGCTCGACGGCTCGTGGGGCAAAACGGCGGACGCCGCTGCCGCCGCGGCTGCTCAGGGCATCATTAAACTGTTGCCCGCCAAGAGCACAAATTAAGCAATCCGCCAGTTGAGCGAGTCCGCTACATATTGGCATCCTGCAATCTGGGCCCGGACGGTTGAAACGTCCGGGCCCAATTGCTACAAGCCGCGCATAAGGGAGTTCTCGGAGCGCATATGCCTTTCGATGCCAAAGGTGACGACGCCCGAAACACAGACGGCCGAGGAAAGCTGGACGTGAAAATCGTCGCGGGTAACAGCAATCGGCCTCTGGCAGAAGCGATCTGCGCGCACGTCAAGCTGCCGATCACCAAGGGCCAGGTGAAGCGCTTCGCCGACATGGAAGTCTTCGTCGAGATTCAGGAGAACGTCCGCGGCCAGGATGTCTTCGTGATTCAATCGACGTCGTTTCCGGCCAACGACAATATGATGGAGCTGTTGATCCTGATCGATGCGCTGAGGCGTTCTTCCGCGCGGCGCATCACGGCGGTCATTCCCTACTTCGGCTACGCACGCCAGGACCGCAAGCCCGGCCCGAGAACTCCGATCTCAGCGAAACTCGTCGCCAACCTGATCGAGCGCGCCGGAACCGACCGCGTGCTTACGCTTGACCTGCACGCCGGTCAGATACAGGGCTTCTTCGATATTCCGACCGATAACCTCTTCGCCGCTCCTGTAATGACGCGCGATATCGAGGAGCAGTTCGGTAACACCGATGATGTTGTTGTCGTCTCGCCGGACGTCGGCGGCGTCGTCAGGGCCCGCGCCCTCGCCAAGCGCATCGGCGCCCCGATCGCGATCTGCGACAAGCGTCGTGAGCGGCCGGGCGAGAGCGAGGTGATGAACCTCATCGGGGACGTCAGGGGTAAACGTTGCATCCTGATCGACGACATTGTGGATTCCGGCGGCACGCTGGTGAACGCCGCTGAGGCCCTGCTCAAGAACGGCGCCACCGAAGCGACAGCCTACATCTCGCACGCGGTCCTATCGGGTGGCGCGGTGAGCCGCATTCAGAGTTCCCGGCTCAAGTCGCTCGTTATCACGGACTCGATCATGCCGACGGAAGCGGTCAAAGCCGCCAAGAACATCCGCGTCATCTCGATCGCACCGCTGATCGGCGAAGCCATCATGCGCACGAGCCGCGAAGAGAGCGTCTCGAGCCTCTTCTATTAAGAGTCAATCTTCGCGTGGCGGCGCGCCTCGCCAGTTACGCCGCCGCACACGCGGCACAACGGCCGCGCAGTTCGAGCGTCATGCTGCGGACCTCGAAGTCGTTTTTCTTGGCCCACGTCTGCAGCGTCTTGATGGCGCTTGCGCTATCGAACTCCTCAACCGTCCCGCAGGCATCGCAGATGGCAAAAACCGCCTTGCCGGGATGATGCGGATGGTTGCAGGCAACAAACGCGTTGAGACTTTCCAGTCGGTGCGCCAAGCCGTCTCCGATCAGCCTCTGCAACGCCCGGTAGACCGTCGGCGGAGCGCTAACGCCCTTGGCGCGAACCTGCTCAATCAGCTCATAGGCGCTAACGGGGCGGCCGACACCGCGCAGCGCTTCCACTATGATTTTGTCCTGATCGGCCGCGGTGCGGCGCTTCGGGGGCTTTCGGGTCATGGTCTAACGGCATCTCCGAGGCCGGAATTTGCGGCCTCAGTCAGAGGGGTGAACGGCGATGTCGCCCTTAATATGCTGATTTCCAGTGCGACTTTCCAGCCCGACCGCAAGTTCAAGGCGGCTTGTCCCGCCTCAAGGCCCGTTGCATGGGCGATAAAGCCCAGGTATACACCGGCCATCTCATGAAGACATTCCTGAGACGCCGCCCGGCACCCTTGGAGGCCGGCTTGCGGCTTTTGGCTCGTCTGATTGGCAGACGAGCCTTAAAACCCGGAGACGATGCCATGTCTGAGCTGATTTCGCTCAAGGCTACGGCGCGCCCGCGTGCAGGCAAGGGGGCCGCACGCCAAGCTCGCCGCGAAGGAAACGTGCCCGCCGTCATTTACGGCGACCAGAAAACCCCTGAAACGATCAACCTCGAATATAACGCGCTGTGGAAGCAGGTCCTCAAGGGCCAGTTCACATCGACGGCATTCGAACTCGATGTCGAGGGCAAGAAGCATATCGTGCTCGCCCGCGACGTTCAGCTCGATCCGGTGCGCGATATTCCCCTCCACGTCGATTTCCAGCGCGTCGGCAAGGACGGCATCATTCGCGTAGCTATCCCAGTGCACTTCGTCCACGAAGCGCTGTCGCCGGGCCTGAAGCGCGGTGGCGTCTTGAACATCGTGCGCCACGATATCGAAGTTTTCTGCCCCTACGACAAGATCCCGCAATTCTTCGAAGTCAGCCTCGAAGGCCTTGAGATCGGACGCTCGATCCACGTTTCGGCATTGAAGCTTCCCGAAGGGGTGTCACCGGTCATCAAGAACCGCGACTTCACGATCGCGACGATCGCCGGCGCACTGAAGGGCGAAGAAGAAACGACGACCGCTGCCGCAACACCGGAAGCCGGGGCAGCAGCCGCACCTGCAGCCGATGCCAAAGGCGCAGCACCTGCCGCCGGAGCCAAGGCACCTGCAGCCGGAGGCAAGGCCCCAGCCGCCGCGGGCAAGGCTGCCGCAGCACCAGCCAAGGCAGCCGCACCAGCTGCGAAGCCAGCCGGAAAGAAGTAACAACAGACCCGGCGCAATTTTCAGATTGCGCCGGTCTTTGCCCGAGGCTGGACGCTTCCGGCCACCGGGCCCTCCGACCGGCTCGCCGGAGGCTACGAAGACGAACTTTCTCATCACCCCCGGCGACTCCCCTTCGGGGATCCTACCACCGGGCCCGCGCCTTCCGGCCGGCTCGCCGGAGGCGAGTCGGAAGGCGCAAGCAAAATGAAGCTCTTCGTCGGCCTCGGCAATCCCGATGAGAAACACCGCGCCAACAGGCACAACGTCGGCTTCATGGCGGTCGATCGAATTGCCGAACGCCACGGCTTCGGCCCTTGGCGCAAGAAATTCCACGGCGTCGTTTCAGAAGGCACGATCGGCACCGAGCGCATCACGCTCTTGAAACCCGAAACCTATATGAACGATAGCGGCCGCGCCGTCGGCGATGCGCAGCGCTTTCTCAAAATTCCGCTGTCGGACGTCTACGTTTTCCACGACGAGCTCGACCTCGCCCCCGGCAAGGTGAAAGTCAAAGCTGGCGGCGGCAACGCCGGCCACAACGGGCTGCGCTCGATTTCGGCTCACATCGAGAATGACTACAAACGCGTCCGGCTCGGTATTGGCCATCCGGGCTCGAAGGACGCCGTCGTTTATTACGTGCTGAACGATTTCGCGAAGTCCGAGCGCCCCTGGCTCACGGCACTGCTCGACGCCGTCGCCGACGCGGCACCCTACCTTGCCAAAGGCGAGGATGACCGCTTCCTCAGCGACATCGCGCGCCTAAGCCAGGGCGAACCGGACCGCGATCCCGCCAAGCACAAAGCCGCCCCCGATGCCGAAGACCGCTCCGGCGGCGCTAAAAAGCCGGCCGCAACGGCACACCCGTCCGGCGAACGGTCGTCCAAACGACAATCCGCACTCGCGGAAAACTTGAAAAAGTGGCTAGGTGCGCGAAAGTCCGGCGACGACGGCTCGTAATGCGATGGCCGGCGTTGGGGAACGGGGCGGGTCAGTCCATGTCTGATGTTCGGCAAGATACGCATTCCGGTTGGCGCGGTTCCTTTTTTGGCGCGCGCATGCAAACCGCGATCGGTGTGCTGGTGATGCTCTTTGCGTTCAGCGTCTTCGGCTTCGTGATCAGAGACGCAATTGTCTCGAACAGCAAAGACAAGACCGGCGCCAAGCGCATCATCGCCACGCGCTGGAACGAGCGCACGCTCGTCTTTCCGATCGAAGGCATCGACAGGTCAAACCGGCACGTGGTTTTCGACGTCGTTGTCTTGACCAAGGATTACGGCTGGGTGCGCGGCTCGACAACCGAACTTGAAAAAGGCGAACGTCGCCTTTCGCCCGACGAAATTCAGAACGAGGTGTTGGCGCCGCAGCTTCGCAAGGGCCTCAGCTCGGCTCGCGCACTCATCGCTGTGGGTCTCGCAAGCCAGGAGGGCGACGTGGCGCGCGAAGAACAGCGCGGCGGCCTGAGAGCCATTCGAACGGCGGAACTAGTGCGCGGCGCCGTCGGCCCAGCGATCCCGATGTGGACGCTGAACCTCGGGCGCTATCTCGAGCCTTGCGTCGAGTGCGAGGACGCCGACACCAGCTGGCAGCGCCCATTCATCGTCATCGCCGTTCGCCGGACCGACAACGGTGCAAATATTTCCGAAGCACTCGCCGATGCCATGTCGGACACGCAAAACCTGCCGAGCCCGTCGCGCTACTCGGCGTTCGCCTTCGCCAAGTTCACGAAGTGAGTTATAGGGCCGCAGAAGCCGCATGTTCGGCTTCACAAGGCCGCCGGGCTCGCTTACCCCATCAACTCAACTTAACCGGATGATCCCCCACACATGGGCTTCAAATGCGGCATCGTCGGCCTGCCGAACGTCGGCAAGTCGACCCTCTTCAATGCGCTGACGCAAACGGCAGCGGCCGAGGCGGCCAACTATCCCTTCTGCACGATCGAACCGAACGTCGGCGAAGTCGGCGTCCCTGATCCGCGCCTCGACACGCTGGCCAAGGTCGGTAAGAGCGCCGAGATCATTCCGACGCGGCTGACGTTCGTCGACATCGCCGGCTTGGTGCGCGGCGCGTCCAAAGGTGAAGGGCTCGGCAACAAATTCCTTTCCCATATTCGCGAGGTCGATGCCGTCGCCTATGTGCTGCGATGCTTCATCGACGAAGACGTGACGCACGTCGAAAACCGCATCGACCCGCTGGCCGACGCCGACGTCGTCGAAACCGAATTGATGCTGGCCGATCTCGAAAGTCTCGAAAAGCGTGCCTCGCAGATCGAGAAAAAAGCAAAGACCGGCGATAAGGATGCCAAGGCGCTATTCGCCGTCATGGAGAAACCGCTTCTACTGTTACGCGAGGGCAAGCCCGCGCGATCGGCGCAAATAACGCCGGAAGAGATGCCGGCGTTCCGGGCGCTGCAGCTGTTGACGTCGAAGCCGGTCGTCTACGTCTGCAACGTCGAAGAGAGTGCCGCGGCCGAGGGAAATGCCTTTTCCAAGCAGGTCGAGGAACGCGCCAAGGCCGAAGGCGCTGCCGTCGTCATCATTTCGGCGAAGATCGAAAGCGAGTTCTCAGGGCTCGCAGCGGAAGATCGCGACGCATTTTTGAACGAGATGGGGCTCAAGGAGCCGGGCCTCAATCGGCTGATCCGCGCCGGCTATGCACTTTTGGATCTCGTCACCTACTTCACCGTCGGCCCGAAAGAGGCGCGCGCCTGGACGATCACGCGCGGCACGAAGGCACCGCAGGCCGCCGGCGTCATTCACACCGACTTCGAGAAGGGCTTCATCCGAGCCGAGACGATCGCATACCAGGATTACGTTGCCGGAAATGGTGAAGCCGGCGCCAAAGATGCAGGTAAGATGCGGCTCGAAGGCAAAGACTACGTCGTCCAGGACGGCGACGTCATGCACTTCCGCTTCGCGAACTAGGACGCATAACGATGAGCGATGAACTTCCCGACCGGCTTTGCAACGACCCCAAGAGCCCGCATTTCAACGAAGAAATTCTCAAGCGGGAAGTAGGCATCCGGTTCAACGGCGTCGAGAAAACGAACGTCGAAGAGTATTGCATCAGCGAGGGCTGGATTCGCGTCGTTGCAGGCAATGCGAAGGATCGCGCCGGAAACGCCATGACCATCAAGCTCAGAGGCAAGGTCGAGCCTTTCTTCAAGGGCGAAGCTTAGCGAACGTCACAGGGCGCCGTTAGTTATCCTGGCCCTTCTGCCCGTACGTTTTGAATTTCTCGACGTTGCGCGTCATCTCGGCGTCGTCGAGAAGGTGCGGCGCACCGCCAAGTGCCAGAAGCTTATAATATTGCTCCGCCAGAACCTCGACTTCGAACGCGAGTTCGAGCGCTTCCGACAGTGTCGCGCCGAGCGCAATCTGCCCGTGATTGGCCATCAGGCAGGCGTTGCGTTCCTGCAGACCTCGGGCGACGTGGCGCGCCAGCTCCTCCGTTCCGAACGTCGCGTAGGTTACGCACGGAATGTCTTTGCCGCCTGCAACGGCGACCATGTAATGAAACGCCGGTATCGGCTTCTGCGCACAGGCTAGAACCGTCGCATACGTCGAATGCGTGTGCACGAGGGCATGTGCGTTCGGTCGCGAGCGATAAACGCCAAGATGAAAATGCCATTCGCTCGACGGCTTCAATTGGCCGCCCGGAACACTGCCGTCGGCCGCGACGAACACGATGTCATCGGGCTCGGTATCCTCGTAGCGTTGCCCCGATGGCGTGATCAGCATGCCGTCCTTGAACCGGCACGAGACGTTGCCGGAGCGTAGCGGCGAAAGGCCAGACCGGTTCATCGCCAGTGCCGTGGCGACGATGTCTTTCCTTAGTGCCTTCTCACTCGGCCGTTTTGCTTTTGTCATGCGGCGGCGCTTTTCTTTTCAGGGTAAAGCGACAGAAGTCCTTGCCGCGATGCCGCGCAAACGCCGCGCTCTGTGATCAGACCCGTCACCAGTCGCGCCGGAGTTACGTCGAAGGCCGGATTTCGCGCTGGTGTTCCTTCAGGAGAAATCGCGACGGACGCGATGTCGCCATTCGACAACCGGCCCTGCACGTTCAACACCTCGTCGGCGCCGCGTTCTTCGATCGGAATGTCGGCGCCCTTCTCAATGCTCCAGTCGATCGTCGAATAGGGTAGCGCGACGTAGAACGGCACGGCGTTGTCGTGCGCCGCAAGCGCTTTGAGATACGTGCCGATCTTGTTCGCGACGTCGCCGCCCGCCGTCACGCGATCGGTCCCGACGATGACCAGATCAACATCGTCGCGTTGCATGAAGTGCCCGCCCGCGTTGTCTGCGATGAGGCTATGCGGCACGCCGTGCTGCAGCAGCTCGAACGCGGTCAACGCCGCGCCCTGATTACGCGGCCGTGTTTCATCGACCCAAACGTGGACCGGAATTCCCGCGTCGTGTGCCTGGTAGATCGGCGATGTCGCCGTGCCCCAATCGACGCAAGCCAGCCAGCCGGCATTGCAGTGCGTCAGGATGTTGACGGGACGGCCATCTTTTTTCTCAGCCAAATCCTTGATCAGCGCGAGCCCGTTGAGGCCGATGTGCCGGCACATCTCGACATCATCTTCTGCGATCGCGCCCGCCCGAGCGTAGGCGGCAGCGACGCGGGCGTTGACAGCCAAGGGCGCGAGCGCCGCGCGCATGTCTTCGAGCGCCCAGCGCAAATTGACCGCGGTCGGCCTTTGCTCGGCGAGGAATTTCACGGCATGGTCGAGCGCCGCATCAGATGCGTCGGCTCGCATCGCCAGCGCTACGCCATAAGCCGCCGTCACGCCGATCAGCGGCGCGCCGCGCACCTGCATCGACTTGATCGCATGCGCCGCATCCTCGACCGTTCGCAACGTCACGCGCTCAATCTTATGCGGTAGCAAAGTCTGATTGAGAATGCCGACCGACCAGCCGTCTCGCTCCAGCCAGATCGTCCGCGATGGCACGCCGTCAAGCTTCATAGCTGACCTCCGCCGATGACTTCGTGAACGAGACGATCTCGCCCGCGGCTGCCTCCGCTCGCGTTTGAAGCAGCATGTGAGCCCCTGGAATGACGACCATCCTCGCGCCGCCTTTGGTGATAATGGCATTTTGCATCGACTTTTTTGGAACCAGCCAATCGTCGCGCCCGTGGAGCGCGAGGATGGGACAGCGCAGCGCCCCGAAGTCGTCTCTGACATCCACGTCCGCCATCGCCCTGAAACGCGCCGCCCGCAAGGGCCTCGGGATCGTCCGGACGATCTCGTCGATTCTCCTGGTCAATTCGGCATCGCCATAGGGGCCAATCAGTATAGCATTCCTGATCTTGGCGGGCGTCGCCATGGGGTCGACGTTTGCCGCCCTCCGAATGAGCCAGCTGGGCCACGGATTTTTGACGAACGTCGCCGCAAGCACGATGCCCTTGATCTGCTCGCCAAGCTGCTTCGCGACGCGAACCGCAACCGGACCGGAAAACGACTCGCCTAGCAAGAAAACCTTCCGCTTGCCAATCGCATTGCGGACAAGCTCGGTATATCCGGCATACCCCAATGTCGGGTCTGGCGGATAGCGAACGATGCTTACGTTCAGATCTTCCGTAAGAAATGGCGTGACCCAGTCAAATAAGTCTCCTGTGCCATCGAGGCCCGGCAGCAGAACAATCTCTGGTGCATTGGCCGCCATGGTCAGATTGGTTGCGGCCCCCGCATCGGAATCTGCAGCGTCGCTTCAAGCCCGCAGCCGGCGCATTTAAGCACGTACCACTCCGAATAGGGGCGAGCCGATTGGTCGATGATTTCGAGCCCCGCCGCGGCGCAGACCGGACAATTGCAGGGTGCATCGGGATCGGCCCGCCACGCGGCAACGCAAGCCATCGCCTCCGCTATCCGTTCCATTGGCAAACCGACTGTCACGCTAATGTCCTCCGAAGGCTACCAGCGCATGACTTTGAATGTCGAGCGCGCCGAGCCGCTTCATGCCGCCTAGATCGGGCAGATCGACGATGAACGTCGCACCGACGATGGTACCGCCTGAGCGCCGAACAAGTTTAACGGCCGCTTCCGCCGTGCCGCCCGTTGCAATCAGGTCATCTACGATCAGCACGCGCCAGCCCTTCTCGATCGCGTCTTCATGGATCTCGATCACGTCAACTCCGTACTCGAGCGTATACTCCTGCCCGATCGTCTTCCACGGCAGCTTTCCCTTCTTGCGGATCGGAATGAAGCCACATTCCAAACGGTCGGCGATAGCGCCGCCCAGGATGAAGCCGCGCGCCTCGATGCCGACCACTGCGTCGACTTTCTCGTCTTCGAACGGCTTCGCCATGCTTTTGATGGCCTTTTTCAGGCCTTTCGGATCCGCCAGCAGCGTCGTGATATCCCGGAACATGATCCCGGGTCTCGGGTAGTCTGGGATCGTCCGGATGAGGTCTTCGAGATCTTTCAAGTGCTGCACTCCCGCCCAATTGACGGCGCAAAATAGCAATAACTCTCGCGTCTAGGTAGCTGTACCACAGCGCTGATGTAGCGGATGATTTAAGGCCATCGGCAGACGAGCTTGCGTAAGGGACATCGAGATGGCAACTCAAGGCCAGGGCGCGGCTGTCGATCTGGATTTCGGTCTGTTCTCGGATGAATCGTCCGACGACCTGCCGAGAACGTTGCGCCGCGAGAAGGAAGCGAGAGCCCGAGAAGCACGCGAACGCGCTGCTCAGGAGCGCGCCGCAGCCCCCAGCCTGTCGACGGGCTCGGACGATTATTCCGGTCCCCGGCCGCAAGTCTACCGTTCGGCCGACATTGAACCGCGTGGCGACGATCATCCGCCTCCCGCCACGGTCCGCCGCTTCGACGTACCCTTCGTGCACCTTGTGACATTTTTTATGAAGGCGGTGCTGGCGGGAATTCCTGCCCTCATCTTGCTCGGCGTCATTCTTTGGTTTGCCGGCGCACTGGTGCAATCGCTGTTTCCCGCATTGATCAAAATGAAAATTCTGATCGGCTTCGGCTGACGAGCGCCGTCATTCCCCCCGGTCGCTTCAACTTGTAGACGCGACCCGGCGAGTCGCGTACGCCGGGAAGGTGCCGTCACGATCCGGGGGGAAACATGAAACGCACCGCTTTCACAGTCGCCGCGCTTGCCGTTTTTGCTGCAGCATCGATATCGGCAGCTGCCGACGATACCGGCGGCGCCAGCATGCACGATCTTCATAAAGAAGGTGGTCGCACCTGCATGGTTGATCACCTTCATGCCGGCACTGCCGAAGGAAAGACCAAGGCCGCCGCTAAGTCTGCGGCCATCAGGGAATGGTACGCCTACACGGCCGGTGAATACGGCTCGGACTGGGCAAGCTGGGGAAAGTCGGCCGCCAAGAAAGTGACGTACGCCAAAGCCGATGCCGGCTGGAGCGCCACCGTCGCGTCGCGCCCTTGCAAATAGCCGTCCGCGACTAGGAGATTTCCTCGGTCACCTTTTGCCACTTGGCCAGCCGCTACCCGAGGACGCGCCCTGCGACGGCATCGAGCTTCTTCAGGACCTCAGGGTCGCGCGCTTCCACAGGCGTGATGACAGCCACTTCGAGTGCACGGTCCGATCCAATCGGACAGGCCGGATGTTCGCGCGGAAAATCACGCGCCAGGCGCCCCACCAGCCGCTGCGCCTTCTCGGTATTGTTCTTCATCACGGCTAGAATGGCGGCGACGTCGACGTCTTCGTGGTCATCGTGCCAGCAATCGTAGTCCGTCACCATAGCGACGCTCGCGTAGCAAATCTCGGCTTCGCGGGCGAGCTTCGCCTCCGGCATGTTCGTCATGCCGATCACATCGCAATTCCACGACCGGTAGAGATTGCTTTCGGCGCGAGTTGAAAACTGCGGTCCCTCCATTGCGAGATAGGTGCCGCCGGAATGAACCTTGACCTTCTCCGCCTTCGCGGCCTTTTCGAGTGCCTTCACGAGCAGCGGACTGACTGGATCGCCCATGGCAACATGCGCCACGCACCCCTTTCCGAAGAACGACGTCTGACGCGCAAACGTGCGATCGATGTACTGATCGGGCAGAACGAAATCGCCGGGCTTGTATTTCTTTTTCAGCGATCCGCAGGCCGAGACCGAGATGAGATCGGTGACGCCGGCGCGCTTCAAGACATCGATATTGGCGCGGTAGTTGATGCCGCCCGGCGGCAGTTTATGCCCGCGACCATGACGCGGCAGGAACCGGATTTGAAGTCCGTCGATCTCAGCAAAGAGAACATCGTCCGAGGGCAATCCCCACGGACTTTCGACGTGCCGCCACTCCGGTTCGGAAAGCCCCGGCAGATTGTAAAAGCCGCTTCCCCCGACGATACCGAGAACAGATTCCGTCATGCACTACCTCAAGCTGGTCATTCGCGCGGCGTAAATGACATCTGTTCAATTGAGAGCAAAAATTTCGCAACGGCGCAACTCGACGGAATAACGCAATACGCGTCCCGCGCCGAAAACGTCCCAGTACCAAAGTATGACAGCAATACACCTTACCCGCGAATTTGCGCAGCTCAAGATATTGAGTGGGCTATAGTTCGCGCCTCCGGGGCCTGCCGTCACTGAACGACGCGATATCACATGGTGATCGAGGAAAGGTGAAACCCATGAATCTCGTATCAATGATCATGCAGCTTCTCGGCCCGTCAATTATCAATCGCCTTGCAGCCAGTCTCGGGGCCAATCAGGGTCTCGTAGGAAAAGCAATATCTGCGGCGGTTCCAGCTATTCTTGCCGGTCTTACGAGCATGGCATCGCGGGGAGGTGGCGCGGCGCAGCTTTCGAACGCTGTCGCCAAACAAGACCCGTCGATCCTCAGTAATCTTGGCGACTTGATCGGCAGTCCCCAACAGCAAACCGTAGCTGAAAACGGCACGGACATTTTATCGTCACTGCTCGGCGGATCGTCGACGAATGCGCTCGCCGGCGCACTCAGCAAGTTCGCTGGTTTGAGTGGAGCGCAAGGCAGTTCACTGCTCGGCATGCTCGCGCCGCTCGTGCTCGGTCAGCTCGGCCAAGTGCAGAAAAGTTCGGCCCTCGATGCCGGAGGCCTGGCGAACCTTTTGAATAGCCAGAAGGACAATATCGCCAACGCGCTTCCGTCGGGTTTCTCGAAACTGCTCGGTGGCACCGGTATTCTCGACTCGTTGGGCGACAGATTGAAGACAAGTGTCGAACCGGCCCGGGCCACTGCCAGCCAGGGCCTTCCGCTCCTCAATAAGTGGCTTATGGCGATCGCGCTCGGCGTGCTCGGCATCCTTCTGCTCACGAGTTATGGCTGCAATCAGAAGACCACCGAAAAAGCCACTACGCCCGAAACCCCACCCGCCGCCACAACGCCGGCCGAAACTCCAATGAACGCCGATCTCAGCGGCACGACTTCAAAAGCTCTCGACGGCCTGACAACGGCACTCGCCGGCATCACGGATGAAGCAACCGCGAAGGCAGCCGTCCCACAGCTTCAGGACATCGCCAAGCAGATCGAAGATGTGAAAACCGCCGCGGCACCGCTTTCCGCCGACGCCAAAAAGCCGATCGCCTCGCTCGTGGCAAGCTCGCTTCCAATCATCACCGCAGCGGTCGAAAAGGCCGTTGGCATTCCGGGCGTCGCGGCAATCCTCAATCCAATACTGCAACCACTCGTCGCCAACCTCGAGGCGCTCTCGAAAGTCTGACGCTCTAGGCAACCGCATCAGCAAATAAAAAAGGCCCTGCAAGGGGCCTTTTTTTCATAGCTTTTGTCAGCGTTGGATTCAGTGCTTCAACGTCGACCAGATGCGCTTCTTGCCGAGGTAGAGAAGCCCCGTCGTGACGATCAGATACAGAATGACCTGCCAACCGATACGCTTGCGCTGATCGAGCGACGGATCGGCAGCCCACGACAGGAAGGCAACCACGTCGCGGGAATAGTTGTCCAGCGTCGGCGGCGTTCCGTCCTGGTAGGTCACGGCCCCGTCCGCGAGCGGCGGCGGCATGGCGATCTGATGTCCTGGGAAGGCCTTGTTGTAGTACTTCCCCTCGACCAGTTGGAATCCGGCCGGCGGGTCACTGAAATCGGTCAGCAGAGCGTAGACATAGTCGGCGCCGCCTTCCTGATAGCTCTTGAGGATGTCCCCTAGCATCAGGAATGGGTGAATCCACCAACTCGGATTGCGTTCGACACCCCGAGCCTTTGCAATCAACGACAGATCCGGCGGTAAGGCACCGTTCTGAGCGGCGCGGGCTTCGTTGTCATTGTGATAAGGACCGCGGATCGGGTCCGACAACAGCGGCGGACGCTCGAACATCTTGCCTTCAACGTTCGGGCCATCGGTGATCTGGTGCGGCCACTCGGCGGCAAGCTGCTTTACGGCTGGCTCGGGAAACTCCGGTCCGCCAGGCTGCACGAGGTTGCGAAACGAAAGCCGATCCAGCCCATGACAGTTGGAGCAGACTTCTTTGTAGACCTGGAAGCCGCGCTGCAGCTGAGCCTTGTCGAACTGGCCGGTGAAGCCTGAAAACGCCCACGGCTGACGTGCGATTTCCGGGTGACCCGCCTCCGCGGCCAATGCGGAACCTGAGATCAGCATCGCCGCAAGACTAGCGCCGAGAGCCTGAGCGAAACGCTTCATCATCGATCTCTCTCCTGTCAGCGCGCTTGTGGCGCAGCAGTCGCGCCTGACGGTAGCGCCGCCCCGTTTCTGCCGAGCACCGCCTCCGTTATCGAGCGCGGCAGTTTTTTGGGTGTCTCGAGCAGGCCGACGATCGGCATCACCACGAGGAAGTACAGGAAGTAGCAAACCGTGAAGATCTGGGCCCACGTTACGTACACCCCTTCGGCGGGCTTCGAGCCGAGATACCCCAGCGCCACGCAAGTGAATGCAAAGAACCAGAAGAACCATTTGAAGATCGGCCGGTACTTTGCCGAGCGCACGCGCGACGTATCGAGCCACGGCGAGAACGCCGTGATCAACACCGCCGAGAACATCGCGACGACGCCGCAAAGCTTGGCATATTGCCCGAGCGGGATGCCGAGGAACGAGCTCGTGAAGGCTCGCAGGATTGCGTAGAACGGCAGGAAATACCACTCCGGCACGATGTGCGGCGGCGTCACCAGCGGGTTCGCTACGACATAATTGTCGGGATGGCCGAGATAGTCGGGCACGAAAAACACGAACCAGGCGAACAGGATCAGAAACGCGAACAGGCCCACCGCATCCTTCGACGTCGCGTAAGGATGCATCGGAACGGAATCGCTCGGCTCCCTGATGTCGAGCCCCGTCGGATTGTTCTGGCCGGCCGTGTGCAGGGCCCAGATATGGAGGACGACGACACCCGTCAAAACGAACGGCAGCAGATAGTGAAGCGAGTAGAACCGATTGAGCGTCACGCCGGAGACCGAGTACCCGCCCCACAGCCACTCGACGATCGCGGTGCCAAGACCGTTATAAATCGTATCGAGCGCCGAAAAGAGGTTGGTGATGACCGTTACGCCCCAGAAACTCATTTGCCCCCAGGGAAGCGTGTAGCCCATGAAAGCAGTGGCCATCATCACCAGCAGGATGACGACGCCGAGAATCCACAGCACTTCGCGCGGTGCCTTGTACGAGCCGTAGTAGAACCCGCGGAACATATGGATGTAGACGGCGAGGAAGAACATCGATGCGCCGACGGAATGGAAATTCCGGATCATCCAGCCGTAATTGACGTCGCGGCGAATGCTCTCGATGGAGTTGAACGCTTCGGCGGCGCTTGGCTGATAGTGCATCGCCAGAATGACGCCCGTTACGATCTGGGCTACGAGGCAAAAACTCAAGATGCCGCCGAACGTCCAGAGATAGTTGAGATTGCGCGGCGTCGGAAAGTCGACGAACGATCCATGCATAAGGCGCGCGACCGGCAGCCGTTCATCCCACCATTTTCCCCAGCGCGAGGTCGGCACGTAGCTCGAAGTATGACCACTCATCGTAGCGAAGCTCCCTAGCCGATCTTAATCTTGGTGTCTGAGGTGAACGCGTAGGGTGGCACTTCGAGATTGCGCGGCGCCGGTCCTTTGCGAATGCGGCCGGCGGTGTCGTACTGCGAACCGTGGCAAGGGCAGAACCAGCCGCCGTATTCACCGCGTTCGTCACCCATGGCCTGACCTTTCGGAATGCAGCCCAAGTGCGTGCAGATGCCGACAAGAATGATCCAGTTTTCGTGGCCTTCCTTGGTGCGGTTAGCATCGGTCGCCGGCTCATCGACCGGCAAATCGTCGTTGCGCGCCAAGGCGTCGGGAAGATTTTTGACGTCGACGTTCACAGCCGACTCGATTTCCGCCTTCGTGCGGTTGCGGATGAAGATCGGCTTGCCGCGCCACATCGCGGTGATCGCTTGCCCTTCCTTGACCGGAGACAAGTCAATATCGACTGAGGAGAGCGCCATCGTACTCGCATCCGGGTTCATCTGCTGGATGAACGGCCACAGGAGCGAGGCTGCGCCAACGGCGGCAAACGCGTTGCCGGCGACCACAATGAAATCCCTGCGGTTCGGCTCTAAGGCGTCAGTGGTCACGGCTGCCTCCGGTTTGAAACGCTTGGGAGCGACTGTAAAAAGCTATGCCGGCTGGAGTGAGCCCCTGCTCCCTCAGTCCGGCCGCCCGACTCAAGATCCAGTAAATTTTTTTTACCCTCGCCGCCGTTCTGACAGCGTTTGGTCCGGCCCTCAAGGCCGCCCGCGTCCCAATACGGGAGGCAATTTGGCGCATCGGGAGAACTGGACAGCAGCGCACTGTGCAATGACGGTCCGCGATCATGCGTTTAGCGCTCTACCAGCCCGATATCGCCCAAAACACCGGGACGATCCTTCGCTTGTGCGCGTGCCTCGACGTTCCGGTCGATGTCATCGGTCCGACAGGCTTCGACATGAGCGACCGAACGTTGAAACGGGCGGCGCTCGATTATCTCGACCACGTCGATCTGACGCGCCACGCGAGCTTCGCCACGTTCATGGAGCAGCGCAACACGGCCAAGCCTTCTGGCGGACGGCTCATCCTTCTGACGACGCACGCCAGCATAGGCCATTGCGACTTTCAATTCAGCAAGGACGACACCTTGATGCTTGGGCGCGAAAGCGCCGGCTGTCCCGACGCGGTGCACGATTGTGTCGATGCACGCATTGCCATTCCGATGCGGCCGGGACTTCGCTCTCTCAACGTCGCCCTTGCCGCCGCGATGGTGCTCGGCGAAGCGCTGCGTCAGACAGACGGCTATCCACGATAGCTCCATGCTATAGCGCCTGTCGCAAACGTGACATGCGAATACGGCATCTCTCGGGGATCGTCCTTGACGGGGCCCGGCGAACCATGCCGCTCGACACGATCCTGGCAATCGCCGGCGCGGTCTCTGCGCTGCTTCTCGTCGCTGGCTTGCTCGCCGGCATTATCTCCGGAAAAAACAACAACACATGGCGCATCTGGCCGGCGCCGCCCGTCGGATCGCTGAAGAGTTTTGCCTTCTGGACGCTGTTCCGGACGCTGAATGTCGTCGTCCTCGTCTTGTCGATTGAACGCCTCGCGGCGACTCGGATTGTCGCCGACCCACTCGCGATACTGCGCTTGGGGTTCGCCGCGGCTTCCGCGGTGGCGGGCGCCGCCTATGTCTACGCGCTTTGGTCTCTCGGCCGCGAGGCGACGTACTGTCAGGCGAGCGGACTGGCGACCCGTGGTGTCTATCGGTGGACGCGCAATCCGCAGTACGCAACAGCCATCGCAGCGTTTGCCGCGCTCGGCGTCGCGGCGAGTGCTTGGCATGCGACGTCGCTCGCCGCCGCCCTTGTCGCCGTTTACGCGCTGATGGCGGTAGCGGAAGAACCCTGGCTCGAGGCGAGCTACGGCCGCGAGTACCTCGACTACAAGGCCGAAATCCCGCGCTTTTTCAATATTCTTCACGCTTGGACGGAACTGTCCGCCGTCGTGGCGCGGCAATTGCCGTTGTTTGCAGATAGCCGGCACGACAAGGGATAGCTGGTCAGCAGCCGGCTTATTCCGCCGCCTCGCGCGCCAGAAATCCGCCCGATTGGCGCTGCCACAGCTGCGCATAGAGGCCGCCCCGGTTCAAGAGCTCGGCGTGCGTACCTTCTTCGACGATCCGCCCTTCTTCCATCACAACCAGACGGTCCATCATCGCGATCGTCGAGAGCCGGTGCGCAATGGCGATGACGGTCTTGCCGCGCATTAGCGTCACCAGACTCGATTGAATCTCCGACTCAACCTCGGAATCGAGGGCACTCGTCGCCTCATCGAGAATGAGGATCGGCGCGTTCTTCAAAAGCACGCGCGCGATCGCGATGCGCTGGCGCTGTCCGCCCGACAACTTCACGCCGCGCTCGCCGACGTGGGCATCGTATGCCCGGCGTCCCTTCATGTCCTCGAGATCGGCGATGAAACCTACCGATTCAGCTTGGCGCGCAGCGGTGATGACGTCGGCTTCGCTGGCGTTCGGGCGGCCGTAAAGAATGTTGTCGCGGACCGAACGGTGCAGCAGCGACGTATCCTGCGTCACCATCCCGATTTCGGCCCGCAGGCTATCCTGCGTGACATGCGCGATGTTCTGCCCGTCGATCAGAATGCGGCCGGCCTCGACGTCGTAAAAACGCAGCAACAGGTTGACGAGCGTCGACTTGCCGGCACCCGAGCGGCCGACGAGCCCGACTTTCTCGCCCGGCCGAACCGTCAGCGACAGCGCCTCGAGAACACGCGGCGGAGCATCCGTCGAAGCCGCCCGGCCAGCTCCATAGTGGAAATGAATATGATCGAAACGGATCTCGCCGCGCGGCACCTTCAACGGCAGAGCGCCCGGCGCATCCTGCAGCAGGTTCGGCCGCGCGATCGTCTCCATGCCTTCGTGGACAATGCCGATGTTTTCGAAAACGTCGGCAATCGTCCACATCACCCAGCCCGACATCGCGACGATACGGATCACGAGCCCGCTGACGACGGCGATATCGCCGATGCTGACGTACTGCAGCGTCCAAAGCCAGATGGCCGCGCCGCAGGCCCCGACCAGCAGGCAGCCATTCAGTAGGTAGAGCGTCATCTCCATGCCCGTGATCAAGCGCAGCGACGCCTGCCATTTCGACATCTGATCCGTAAGCGCGGCGCGCGCATAGGCATCCTCGCGTTCGGCATGAGCGAAGAGCTTGACCGTCATGATGTTCGTGTAGCTGTCGACGATGCGGCCGACGAGCATCGAGCGGGCTTCGGACGCCTCCGTCGAGCGCGCCTTGATGCGTGGCACGAAATAGAAGAGCGCCAGCGTATACGCGGTCACCCACGCAAGAAGCGGGATCGTCAGCCGCAAATCGGCGGCAGCGAAAAGCAGCGCGGCTCCGAAAAACTGCACGCTCGCATACCAGAGCGCGTCGATCAGCTGGATGATGCTTTCGCGCAACGCCGTTCCGGTCTGGATGATCTTGTTTGCAATCCGGCCGGCGAAATCGTTCTGAAAGAATCCGAGACTTTGCCTGAGCACGTAGCGGTGTGTCTTCCAGCGGATGCCGGTCGTCACCGTCGGTGTCATCATCTGGTTCTTGATGAGATCGTGCGCCGTCGAGACTATTGGGCGCAGAATGAGGGCGACGGCCGCCATCAGCAGCAGCATCGTGCCGTGCTCGGTCATGAAGGTCGACGGATCGGTGCTTGTGCGCATCCGGTCGACGATCGAGCCGACGAACGCCATTAGCGCTACCTCTATAGACGAGCCGAGGAAGCCCGCGATCAGGAGCATGACGAAGAACGGCCAGAGCGGCTGTATGAAAAACCTGTAGAACGCGAAAAGCGTGTCCGGCGGGCGCGTCACCTCGCCGGCCGCGAACGGGTCGATACGCGTCTCGAACCAGGAAATAATACGATTGAACATGGGCCTATAATACGCAAAGCCGGACGCAATCGCGAGACGGAGACCCGACTGCCGACGGTGACCGGATATTGATCGTGGATGCGGGTTAGGGCTAAGGGTCTTTTCCGTCAAAAACAAGACACGGTACAAAAATCTCCATGAACGCACCCGAAACGCCACTGGAAGAAAAAAAAGCGACCGCGCGCTCCTGGTTCGAGCACTTGCGACACGACATCGTCGCGGCATTCGAAAAGCTGGAAGCGGGCCTTCCTGAATCGGCGCCGCATGGCAGCGATGCGCCGGGCCACTTCGTCGTGACGCCGTGGGCACGCACCGATTATGCCTCGGGAGGTAGTGACGGCGGCGGCGGCGTAATGTGCATGATGCACGGTCGCGTTTTCGAAAAAGTTGGCGTTCATACCTCGACAGTCCACGGCGAATTCGCGCCCGAGTTCCGCAAGCAAATTCCAGGCGCCGAGGAAAGCCCGACCTTTTGGGCCTCCGGAATTTCAGTGATAGCCCACCCACGCAATCCCAACGTGCCTGCCGTTCATATGAACACGCGCATGGTCGTGACCAACAAGTGGTGGTTCGGCGGCGGCGCCGACCTGACGCCCGTTCTCGACAAGCGCCGTGTCGAGAGCGACGCCGACACGCTGGCTTTTCACTCGGCCATGTACGGCGCTTGCGCGGCTCACGCGATTGCCGACTACGCAAAATTCAAAACATGGTGCGACGAATACTTCTTTCTGCCGCATCGAAACGAAATGCGTGGCGTCGGCGGTATCTTTTACGATTATCTGACGCCCTCGGAACCAGACGGCGGCTGGGACGCCGCATTTGCCTTTACGCAGGATGTCGGCAAGGCGTTCCTCGGCGTCTATCCGATGCTGGTGCGCGGTAACTATGCGATGAGCTATTCCAACGACCAGCGCGAGGAGCAGCTCGTCCGCCGTGGCCGCTACGTCGAGTACAACCTCCTCTACGACCGCGGCACGACCTTCGGCCTCAAAACCGGCGGCAACGTCGAAAGCATCCTGTCGTCCATGCCCCCGGTTGTGAAGTGGCCGTGACCGTGCCGCCGAAATGCCGCGGCACGCCGGGGCTCGCGCCGCTCCGCCGCAGTTGTCACGCCGCAACGGCTTGCCACATGATCAGCAGTTCTTTACCCGCCAAAGCCGCCAACGTCCCGATATTTCAAACTCCAAGGAAATTGATATGGCTTCGCTTTTCGGGCCCTTGCAGGCCGGCGCATTCAAGCTGAGAAATCGCATCGTGCTCGCACCGTTGACGCGTTGCCGGTCGAGTGCCGGTCGTGTGCCGAACGACTTGATGCGCGAGTATTACGTCCAGCGCGCTTCTGCTGGTCTGATGATATCGGAAGCCACCTCGGTATCGGCTATGGGCGTCGGATATCCGGACACTCCGGGCATCTGGTCGGAAGAACAGGTCGGCGGCTGGAAACGCATCACGGAAGCCATTCATGCCGCCGGTGGCACGATCCTGTTACAGCTCTGGCACGTCGGTCGCGTTTCACATCCTGATTATCTCGGCGGCGCTTTGCCGGTTGCGCCGAGTGCCATAGCCCCGACGGGCCACGTAAGCCTGATGCGTCCGCTGCGCGATTATGTCGTGCCGCGCCCGCTCGACCTCAATGAGATTCCCGGCATTGTCGCGGAATATCGCCGTGGCGCCGAGAACGCCAAACGCGCCGGCTTTGACGGCGTCGAAGTACATGGCGCCAACGGCTATCTACTCGACGAGTTTCTGCAGGACAGCACCAACCTCCGCACCGACGCGTACGGCGGGTCGATCGAGAATCGTGCCCGCTTGATGCTTGAAGTCGTCGATGCCTGCATTGCCGTTTGGGGCGCAGACCGGGTGGGTCTGCATCTCGCCCCCCGAGGCGACGCAGTGTCAATGGGTGACAGCAATCCTCTCGCGACATTCGGATACGTGGCGCAAGCGATGGGCCGCCGCAAGATTGCGTTCCTTTGTACGCGCGAGAGTCAGGGGCCGGATTCGATTAGCCCTCAGCTCAAGAGGATGTTCGGCGGCGCGATGATAGCCAACGAGAAATTCACCAAGGAAACCGCCGAGGCCGCGATCGAGGCGGGAGTGGCCGATGCCGTCGCTTTCGGTCAGCTCTACATTGCCAATCCGGATTTGCCGGAACGCTTCAAGCTCGGTGCGCCGCTCAATAAGCCCGATTCGTCGACGTTCTACGCGCAGGGCCCCAAGGGCTACACCGACTATCCGGCACTGGCCCACGAGACGGTCTGACCGCCGTCAGCGCCCGGCGGCCCGCAGGCTCGCGGCGCGATCGAATGCTTCTGAGAATTCACGCGCTCCGGGCATCGTCATGCCATCGCCCATGCGCCGGTCGAGTTCGGCTTGAAGCTCAGATCCGGTGAGCCCGATTACCATTTTGTTTACGTAGTAGGCGCGCCGGTCGAAGAAGTTCGGCGTCGGCGCCCTCGACCCGGGTGTCTGCATCATTTCAAGACCGGTCATCGGGCCGGCCAAATTCATCAGTTCGATTTCAGCCCCCGAAAGCGAAGGGTGGCCGTGCTTCTCGGCGATGTCCTTCAGTGTCTTCAGCTTCATCGCCTGCAGCATCGGCCCGATATCGCTGTCAATGTTGATCGAATGCACGCCCATGCCAGGAGGCGTCTTGGCATACGCCCGATGCCGATCCCATTCGAAGGGCACGCGCTTGCAGTTTGCGTACATCCTCTTCATCACGGCGATCTTGTGCTTCAGCAAAGCAATGCGCTCAGGCGTGTTGTCCCGCTCGTGGAGCTTCTCGTTCAGACGAGCAATAAACGTCGCGCCGCTTCGAGAAACCTCGTTTACCGAATTGGCGTCGAGCAACTGCGCATATCCAAGGGCGCTCGAAATCGGGCGTCCCCCTTTATTTGAGGGATGGACTCCGGATTGCATGTCGTATGTACCGACGCCGCCCGTTTCGAGCGCATAAACGCGCACAACTTCTTCCTTAGTGAGCCCAAGCGCTGATGCCTCCTCGGCATAGCGCAGCTTGAACTCTTTCTCGGACACGCGCTCGGGCGTGAAGTTGTAGACGCGCTTCGCCGCGGCCAAATAATCGGCGACCGTTGCAAGCTCTCTCGTTGGCTCAGGGCTTTCCTGCTTCTGAACTTCAAGGAACTGATTGTATTTCTTGGCGAGCTCCCCGGATAGATTCGGGCCTTTGTATTTGGGAGGGAAACTCATCACGTAGTCGTCCGCATCGAACGGGACTTTGGCGGAACGCTTTTGCCGCCGTACACGCCGTTTCGATTCGATGGCATCCCAATAGGTATCGAGTTGGCGATCGTATGAATGCCGCGCCGTTTTCCAATCCTGAAATGCGTCGAGTTCGGTCTCCGACAGCGAGGTCAGAAAATCGATCGTGGAAATGGCGTGAGCAGGCCGCATCCCGCCGAACCAGAGAAGCGCAAGGATCAGCATCCAAAGGCTTAGCCCACGCCCCGGCATCCGCCTGTTCGCCAGGCGCGGTCGCAGTTTGCAAGGGATGTCGGTACAAAGTTGCGGCACAATTTAACCGTAGCGTGATTCAGGAGCGTTCGGCCACCCTGTCGTGCCGCGCTTCGACTTCGGTTATGATCTCGAAATGAGCCCTCTTTCCGCCACGAATGTGACGACGCCTGCCCTTAGTGCGTCTGAGTTCGAGAGATTGGCCCGTTCGCGCCTCTTTCAATCTCCCCCAGCGCTCGACGCGCCAATAGCGCCGGGCGACGATGATCTCGATGGTCGCGCCGCCTCGTTTCCCACAGACCTCACAGCCGCGGCCGTGCTCGTGCCCGTCGTTGCCGGTTCTGCCCTCAGCTTGATTTTGACTGAGCGGACGGAACACCTGTCCTCGCATGCCGGGCAGATCGCCTTCCCTGGCGGCAGAATCGAATCGCATGATGCGACACCGCTCGAAGCAGCGCTTCGCGAAGCTCACGAAGAGATCGCTCTTGATCCGGCATTCGTCGAGCCGCTCGGCTATCTCGAAACCTACCGCACCGGAACAGGCTTCATCATTTCGCCCGCCGTCGCGTTGGTGCGCCCCGGCTTCAAGTTGACGCCCAACCCGGCCGAGGTCGCAGACGTTTTCGAAGTGCCGTTGGCTTTTTTGATGAGCGAGGCCAATCACCGGATCGACAGCCGGATTTGGCGTGGCGCCGAACGGCGCTTCTATGCGATGCCCTACGGCGAGCGCTATATCTGGGGTGCCACCGCCGGAATCATCCGGACGCTCTATCGGAGACTGTTCACTGCATGATCCGTATCGTCATTGAGAACATATTTTTGTTCATGCTGCCGACGGTCCTCTACCTTGCCTGGGTTGCTTTCACCGAGAACGAATGGGCGGGATTGCCCACCGTCGTACGCGAAGCACCGCTAGTTCGGCTTTTCGTGGCCGGTGCCGCGTTAATGCTTGGCACGCTCGTCATGTTCTCGTCGCGGTCCCACAACAGCCCGCAGGACGTCTACGTACCACCCTCCGTCGAAGACGGCAGAATTGCCCCCGGCCATACCTTGCCTCCGCCGCAGCCAGAACCCGCAAAGCCATAATCCCATGTCGGAAACCTTTGTCAGAGCCCCTCGCGTCAACGGCGCTTGGCTCCATTCCGCAGCGATCGGCAAAGTATTCGCCGCTCTCGAGGCCGGAAAGGCCGAAGCGCGCATCGTCGGCGGCGCCGTTCGCAACGCTCTCATCGATCGCCCCGTCCACGAAGTCGATATCGCGACGACGGCAGTGCCTGAAGAGGTCATGCGCCTCGCTCTCGAGGCCGGCCTCGGCGCGCATCCGACGGGCATCGACCACGGCACCGTCACCGTCGTCGCCGACGGCGTCCCTTTCGAAGTGACGACACTCCGGCGCGATGTCGAAACCGATGGACGACACGCCGTCGTCGCCTTCACGACGGTTTGGCAAGAAGACGCAGCGCGGCGCGATTTTACGATCAATGCCCTCTACTGCGGCAAGGACGGGACTCTCTACGATCCGGTCGGAGGCCTCGACGACCTGCGCAAGCGTCGCGTGCGCTTCATCGGCGACGCGGAGGCGCGTATCCGCGAAGACTACCTTCGCATTCTGAGATTCTTCCGTTTCAGCGCCGCCTACGGCAACGGTCAGCTCGATCGCACCGGCCTCGCGGCAGTAATTGCGCTGAAGGATGGCCTGTCGCGACTATCGCCCGAGCGCGTCCGCGCCGAAATCTTGAAATTGCTCGCGGCACGCAATGCGGCGGAAATCGTCAGTGCAATGCACGAAAGCGGCGTGCTGCAGTTGGCGATCCCGACGACTGCCGATCCCGAACGGCTCACACGGCTGCAGGCCATCGAGCGCGCGCTCGGTCAGCCCCCGGATGCACTTGCCAGGCTCGCAGCGCTTGCCGTCGATGAGCCGTCACAGGCGCTGAGCCTCGCGCAGCACTTGCGGCTATCGAACGCCGAATCCGAAGTACTTCAGAAGGCTGCCGTCATTCACCCCGCTCTCGATCCGGCGACGCCCGAAGCAGCAGCGCGGACTCTCCTCTATCGGTTGGGACCCGATACCTTTTACCGGGCCGTACGCCTCGCCTGGGCGCGTTCCGGTGCGGCGGCTGGAGATACAGCCTGGCGCATCCGGGCCCTGCTGCCGGACCGCTGGAAAGCGCCGAAAATGCCGTTCACTGGAGCTAACGTCGTAGCCCTAGGCGTGCCTCCCGGACCGCCGGTCGGCTCGGTACTGAAGGCCTTCGAAGACTGGTGGATCGCGCAAGATTTCACCGCCGATGCCGCGCGCCAAATCGCCAAGCTCAAGGAGCTTGCTGCATCTGCACATAGTTAACGATATATTAAAATTCGCTTCACCTCGACTTTTGCTCAGGGTAAGGTCCCGCCGCCGCGGGGTCTCGGTAATGTAATGCGTCGAGGAAATACCCTGATGAACAGTGTCCATCGCGAACGCGAGCGTTCGTTGAAGTTCGTTCAAATTGTCTTCGCCGTTTTGGCTTTGCTTAGCCTTGTTGCGGCACTCGCCGTTTCGACCCGCGGCGTGGACCTTGGCCTGCCCGAAAGATCGACCTACCCGATCGCGTTGGCGTTTCTATTGATCGGCGTGATCGATACGGTGCTGCTCTTTGCGTGGGAACATATCTTCCAGCGCATCGAACTCTAAAGGCCCACGCGACCACCAACGTCTGGAAAATCGCCGGCCGGTGCGGTCGCAGACAAGCCGCCGCACGGGCCGTCATACGCCTGTAACATGAATCCGGTCCTTCCCGTCGCATGAAGTGCATTGCGACTGGGGGGCTGAATTGAGCGCACCGAACGCGGAGCTGAACTACCGCGCAGTCTTCATTTCCGATGTCCACCTCGGAATGCGCAATTGCCAGGCTCCGGCCCTTCTCGATTTTCTCAAAACCGTCGAGTGCGAGGTCCTCTATCTCGTCGGCGACATCGTCGATTTTTGGAAAGTTCGCCGCGGCCCGCACTGGCCACAAAGCCACAACGACGTTCTGCAAAAACTGTTGCGCAAGTCCCGCAAGGGCACCCGCGTCGTCTTCATTCCCGGTAATCACGACGATGGACTGCGCGACTATTCCGGCATGAATTTCGGCGGCATCGAGTTGCGCCGCGACGCAATGCACGACGGCGCCAACGGCAAGCGCTACCTCGTTCTGCACGGCGATGAATTCGATGTCGTGGTTCGCTACGCGCGTTGGCTCGCGTTCCTCGGCGACCGCTCCTACGACGTTGCGCTGGCGCTCAATGTGCCGCTGAATTTCGTGCGACGCATCCTTGGCCTAGGCCACTGGTCGCTCGCCGCGTTTTTGAAACTCAAGGTCAAGAGCGCCGTCAACTACATCGGCGAATTCGAAGACGCTCTCTCGACAGAGGCACGCCGGCGCGGCGCCGAGGGCCTGATCTGCGGTCACATCCATCACGCCAACGAACGCATGATCGACGGTATTCATTACCTCAACTGCGGCGACTGGGTCGAAAGCTGCACGGCCGTCGCCGAACGCTTCGACGGCACATTTGAAATCATCCGCTGGACCGACGCGGTGGCCGAACGCGCCTCGCAAACGTCGCCCGGCCGCCGGTTCATCGAAGCTGCGTGAGGTCATTGCGCCGGCCGTAGAACGCCGACAGCGAACGGAGAGAACACGAGTGAATATCGCAGCCAAAGTCTTGGAGCCGACCAGTGTTGACCTGCTGAGCGAGGCGGTGCACCAGAACCATGCGCTCAGCCCGGCAGGTCTTCTCGAACGAACGTTCACCTTCGCCTTCCGATCGATGGTCTACCCGCAAATTTGGGAAGACCCGCGCGCTGACATGGAAGCGCTCGAACTCACGAGCCAAAGCCGCGTCGTCACGATCGCTTCGGGTGGTTGCAATGTGATGAGCTACCTCGCCGCCAATCCGGCGCAGATCTACGCCATCGATCTCAACCAGACGCACATTGCACTGCTGAAACTGAAGCTCGCCGCCGCCCGGCACCTGCCGAACCACACGACGTTCTATCGCTTCTTCGGCGCCGCAGATGACCGTCGCAACGTCCAGCTTTATCACGACCTCGTCGCACCACATCTCGATGCCGGCGCCCGCGCCTACTGGGAAGGCCGCGATATCACCGGCCGCCGCCGCATCTCGCGCTTCGCTCGAAATTTCTACCGCTATGGCCTGCTCGGACGATTCATCGCGACAGGACACCTCGCGGCCCGCGTGTTCGGCGCCAATCCAAAGCGCATGCTCGAGGCGCGCACGATCGAGGAACAGCAGGACATCTTCGCTCGCGAAATCGCGCCGGCCTTCGACCATCCGGTGCTGCGCTGGATCACGTCGAACCGCGCTTCGCTTTTCGGGCTTGGCATTCCGCCGGTACAATACGACGCGCTGTCGGGTGGCGGCGCCCGGCCGATGGCCGACGTTTTGAAAGAGCGCGCCCATCGCCTCGCGACCGGCTTTGACCTCAAGGACAACTATTTCGCCTGGCAAGCCTTCGGCCGGCGCTATGCCGCTGGAGGCGCGGGACCGTGCCCGCCCTACCTCGACAAAGAAAATTTTCTGGCGATCAAGACCCGCACGAACCGCGTGACCGTCATCCACGACAACATGATCCGGTTTCTTTCAAACGAGCCTGCGGGAAGCCTCGATCGCTACGTGCTGCTGGATGCGCAGGATTGGATGGACGACGGCGCGTTGAATGCGCTTTGGAGCGAGATCACGCGCACCGCCCAGCCGGGCGCACGCGTCATCTTCCGCACGGCGGGCGAGGCAACCATTCTGCCGGGCCGCGTCTCCAGCGCCATCGTCGAAAATTGGACGTACGACGCGGCACGATCGGCCGAGATCCACGCCAAGGATCGCTCGGCCATCTACGGCGGCTTCCACCTTTACGTCAAAGCCAGCTGAGGCATCCCATGTCGGATAGCGCCGCCGCGATGGATGCGATCTACCGCCACCAGCGATTCATTTACGACCTGACACGCCGCCCCTATCTGTTCGGACGCGACCAGATGCTCGCCGGACTCGAGCCGCCGCCCGGTGGATCGGTGCTGGAGATCGGATGCGGAACCGCCCGCAATCTTCTCTGCGCGGCGCGCCTTTACCCCGACGCTGAATTTTTCGGCATCGACGTGTCGGAAGAAATGTTGAAGACGGCGCAGGCGTCGGTCGCTCGCAGCCCGTTTCGCGATTCGATCCGTGTCGCCCACGCCGACGCGACGGCGTTTTGCCCGCGAAGCATTTTTCGCCTCTACGCGGCCGATCGAATTTTCATTTCGTACGCGCTGTCGATGATCCCGGCATGGGAGGCCGTGATCGAGCGGGCCATCGGCCAGCTCGCACCACGCGGCGAACTTCACATCGTCGATTTCGGCACGATGGAAAGCATGCCCCCGCTACCGCGCCGGATCATGCGCGCCTGGCTCGCACGGTTCAGCGTGATACCGCGCGCCAATCTCGAATCCGCCGTTCGCCAAGCTGCCAGCCGTCATGGTCGCACGGCCACATTCCGCCAAGGCCGTCTTGGCTACGCGGCGCATGCCTGCATTGGTCAAAGCCTGGCGTAGCCGGCGCCGCAGCGCTTTTCAGCTGACGTGCGGACCACGCAGTTGCTGCAAGGCATTCTCTATTCTGCGCCAATCGTCCGCGACGTGCTTGTCGCCGCGCTGCTCGAATTGCCGAACCATTTGCGCCGCTTCGGCCAGCGCCTTGGCACCGTAGACCTCGTAAAGCTTGCGCGCGTGGGCTTGAACTTCGACTGCGTTCATCTGGCGTGCCTCCTCGACGATTTTCCGGGTACAATTAATGTAGGAGGCGGAGGCGCAATCGGAAGTCTCGAAGTTAGCATTAGCACCACACGGCAGCGGCCCGTTTCCGCGCAAAAGCCCCGCGAGGTCTTCGGGGGCTTTCACAATCATTGGTCTTGGCTGACGGTAGCTATGCGTTACGGGTTTGCTGTGGCAGCCGGCGCCGCGCTTGCCGCCGCCCCGTTGGTCACGATCTCCGCAACGAGTGCCTTTTCTTCTGCCGGGATTTCTGCAGGAGCTGCCGGGGCTTCGGCGGCCGCCGCCGGTTCCGGTTGCGCTTCCGGCGCTGCCTCGGTGGCCTCTGCCGGTGCAGCCTCGGCTGCTGCTGGCTCAGGTTCCGCTGCCTCAGCCGGTGTCGCCTCAGCCTCTGGTGCTGCTTCGGCTGTTGCCGCCTCGGCGTCGGGTGCTGCTTCAGCCGTTGCCGCCTCTACCGCCACTTCTTCGGCTGCTGCTTCTTCCGCTACCGGCGCGTCCGCGGCCGCTTCCGCAGCACCGTCCGCTGCAGCGGGCTCTGCTGCATCCGAAGCGGCCTCGGCTTCAACCGGAGCCGCTGCTTCTTCAGTTGCTTCAGCACTCTCAGTTGCAGTGCTCTCCGCGGCGACCGCCTCAGCCGGCGCCACTGCGGCTGCAAGTTCATCGATGGCGTGTTCGACAGCTTTCATCGCCTTGAAATCTGACGTGGCCTCAATGCGCGCGCGAACGTCGTCGTGTAAGCCTCTGAGCTTGGACAAAATATCGTCCGACATCTATTCTTCCTTTCTTCTTGGGGTTTTGAGAATAAGTTCAGCCTTCATCGGCGCATGACTGACCATGCGGATGCTCGAGTTCGAATTTTTCAGTAATGCGCAAGAATAAATGTACAGCAATTCTGGGCGATGCGAACCCGTGCGGCAAACTGTACACAGCTATAAATTCAAATTCGCGCGCGTGAAGCAGCGCTGCGATCGACGCCGAAGCCCGGGCGCGAGAATCGAAGACACAAAAAAAGCCCCGCAAATCTTGCGGGGCTTTCCGATTTCTGTGCCTTGCGGCCGGCTCGACGAAGGAGAGTCGCGAGGCGCCGGGCAAAGACTCCTTAGAAGTCCATGCCGCCCATGCCGCCCATTCCACCGCCGGGTGCGCCGTGCGCATGGCCATCCTTCTTCGGGATGTCTGCGATCATCGCTTCCGTCGTGATCAAGAGGCCAGCAACCGAAGCGGCGTCCTGCAGCGCGGCACGAACGACCTTAGTCGGGTCGATGACGCCCTGCTTGTAGAGATCGCCGTACTCATGCGTCTGGGCATTGTAGCCGTAGGCGTACAGGCTGTTCTCAAGGATCTTGCCGACGATGACCGAGCCATCCTCACCCGAGTTGGTGAAGATCTGGCGAGCCGGCGTCTGCAGGGCCTTGCGCACGATCTGAATGCCGACCTTCTGGTCTTCATTGTCGGGCTTCAGCGAGTCGAGCGCCTTGCTGGCGCGCAACAGCGCGACGCCACCACCCGGAACGATGCCTTCTTCAACGGCTGCGCGGGTCGCGTGCAGCGCGTCGTCGACGCGGTCCTTGCGTTCCTT
>Ga0207678_10000646_pt1 | contig 32067 bp, 26 predicted proteins | sample KBSC63metaG_FD_184319 | JGI IMG/M metagenome (GOLD analysis project Ga0207678, IMG submission 184319) | Corn rhizosphere microbial communities from Kellogg Biological Station, Michigan, USA - KBS C6-3 metaG (SPAdes) (version 2) | ecosystem: Host-associated > Plants > Roots > Rhizosphere > Soil ... | reverse complement strand
GAATCAAGACTCAAGTTCAGTTCCAGCACGTTGACGCGGGCCTCTCCGAAGAAGCCCCATTGCCGCCCCTGAGTGTGCTGAGCCACGATAGTCCGCACTGCTGCTTCGCTCAGGCCGCGTGCCTTGGCAATACGCGGGACCTGGAACTCCGCCGAGGCCGGCGTGATGTCGGGATCAAGTCCTGAAGCCGAGGTTGTGACCATATCGACCGGGACAGGCGCCCCAGGATTCTCCGCCTGCGCGCTGGCGACATCTGCGTTCACGCGATCGATGAGCTTCTGATTGGTTGGCCCCAGGTTGGATCCGGCCGAAGCGCTTGCGTCATAGCCGTTGCCGGCCGCCGAAGGACGGGGATGAAAGTATCCCGCGCCCGCGAAGGGTTGCGCGATGATGCGCGAGGCCACCACCGTGCCGTTGCGCTCGACCAGTTGCCCGTTGGCCTTGTCACGAAAAAAGAGCTGCGCCAGCGCCGTGACCACCAGGGGATAGACCAGGCCCAGGAGCACGGTAGTCACGATGGTCATCAGTACGGAAATCAGGAGGTTCTTTTTCATGGCGATTCTCGTTAATAGTTGCTTCTTACGTCTTTAAATCTGAAATCTGACTTCTGAATTCTGAATTCTGAAATCTGAATTCTGATCTAGTTCTAAAATCCTAAAATCCTAAAATCCTAAAATCCTAAAATCCTAAATCTCAAATTCCTAAGCCATCCCGATACGCGTGATGACCATATCGATCAGCTTGATGCCGATGAAGGGGACGATGATTCCGCCCAGGCCGTAGATCAGCAGGTTGTTGCGCAACAGCGCGGCAGCGCCCATGGCGCGATACTTGACCCCGCGCAGTGCCAGCGGAATCAAGGCGACGATGATCAGCGCATTGAAAATGACGGCTGACAAAATCGCCGACGCCGGCGTCTTGAGATGCATGATGTTGAGCGCATTCAGCACCGGGAAGGTGCCGGCAAACATTGCCGGGATGATGGCAAAATATTTTGCTACGTCATTGGCGATTGAGAACGTAGTCAGGGCCCCGCGCGTCATCAGCAACTGCTTGCCGATTTCGACGATCTCAATCAGCTTGGTGGGATTCGAATCCAGGTCCACCATGTTGCCCGCTTCTTTCGCGGCCTGGGTGCCGGTGTTCATGGCGACGCCGACGTCGGCCTGGGCCAGCGCGGGCGCGTCGTTGGTGCCGTCTCCGGTCATGGCCACCAGTTTTCCGTCGGCCTGTTCGCGACGGATCAGGTCCATCTTTTCCTTGGGCGTGGCCTGGGCGAGAAAATCATCGACCCCGGCTTCGCGGGCAATGGCGGCCGCGGTAAGCGGGTTGTCGCCCGTGATCATGACGGTGCGAATGCCCATGGCGCGAAGCTGGCTGAAGCGTTCGCTGATTCCGCCTTTCACGATGTCCTTGAGATAGATCACTCCCAGGGCCCGCTTGTTTTCTGAAACCACTAGCGGAGTGCCGCCGGAACGCGCGATCTGCTCCACCGTCGCCTGGACTTCTTTGGGGAGGCCGTTGCCGTTCACCGCGGAGATATATTTTGCGATCGCGTCCGACGCGCCTTTGCGGATCTCACGGCCATCCAGATTGACGCCTGACATGCGGGTCTGCGCAGTGAAGGGCACAAAGTGTGCTTCGTGATCGGCAAGGTTGCGTCCCCGCAGGCCATAGCGCTCTTTTGCCAGCACCACAATCGAGCGGCCTTCCGGGGTTTCGTCAGGAAGCGATGACAGCTGGGCGGCGTCGGCGAGTTGCGCCTCGGTGACTCCCGGCGCGCAGACAAACTCCGCGGCCTGCCGGTTTCCCAGGGTGATGGTGCCGGTTTTGTCGAGCAGCAGGGTGTTGACGTCGCCGGCGGCCTCGACCGCGCGGCCCGACATGGCCAGGACATTGTGCTGCACCAGGCGGTCCATGCCGGCGATGCCAATGGCGGAAAGCAAGCCGCCGATCGTGGTCGGGATCAGGCAGACCAGCAGCGAAACCAGCACGAACACGGTCTGCGGCGATCCTGAATAAATTGCGAAGGGCTGCAGCGTGACCACGGCGAGCAGAAAGATAATGGTCAAGCCGGCCAGCAGGATGTTGAGCGCGATTTCATTGGGCGTCTTCTGCCGCTCGGCGCCTTCGACCAGCGCGATCATGCGATCGAGGAAGGTTTCCCCGGGGTTGGAACTGATCTTGATCTTGATGTGGTCGGAGAGCACGCGCGTGCCTCCGGTCACGGCCGAGCGATCGCCGCCAGCTTCGCGAATCACCGGAGCAGACTCGCCCGTGATCGCGGACTCGTCCACTGAGGCCACGCCTTCGACGATTTCTCCGTCACCAGGAATGAATTCGCCCGCGGCCACCAACACCATGTCGCCGGAACGCAGTTTGGAACTGGCAATCTTTTCGACCTTGCCGTCGGGCAGCACGCGGTTGGCGACCGTCTCCGATCGGGCCTTGCGCAAGGACTCGGCCTGGGCTTTGCCGCGGCCTTCCGCCATGGCCTCGGCAAAATTGGCGAACAGCACCGTAAACCACAGCCAGAGCGTGATCTGGAGGTTGAAGCCAAACTGGCCCTGGTGTCCGAGCACATCGCGCACCAGCAGGACCGTGGTCAGCACGCTGCCCACTTCCACCACGAACATGACGGGGTTGGCCATCATCTTGCGTGGATTCAGCTTCAGGATGGATTCCCAGAGCGCGCCTCGCACGATCTTCAAGTCCCAAATCGCCTTACTTTTTTTTTCTGCCATATTTCCTCAGAAGGTTTTTCCGGCTTGCATCATGAGGTGCTCGAGAATGGGACCCAGGCTCAGCGCCGGGAAAAACGTCAACGCACCTACAATGACGATCACCCCCACCAGCAGGACGCTGAACAGGGGAGTCGTCACCGGGAACGTGCCCAGTGACGGCGGAACATATTTCTTTTTTGCCAGATTGCCCGCGATGGCCAGCATGGGCAGGATCATGAAGAAGCGCCCGATCAGCATCGTGATACCGCCGGCGATGTTGTACCAGGGCGTGTTCCCGTTCAGCCCGCCGAACGCGGAGCCGTTGTTGCCGGCCATCGAGGTGAAGGCATAGAGAATCTGGGTCAGGCCGTGGGGCCCGGGATTGCTTATGCTTGATGTCCCAAATCCCTTGACCGACGAGATACCCGCAAACATCAGGATGATGAGTGGAAACACCAGCGTCACCAGCATGGCCATCTTCACGTCGTAGGACTCGATCTTCTTGCCCAGATACTCCGGCGTGCGCCCGACCATGAGTCCGGCGATGAACACAGCCAGCACAACATAGATCAGAATGCCGTACATGCCCGCGCCCACTCCGCCAAATACGGTTTCGCTGAGCATGATGTTGGCCAGCGGTACCATCCCGCCCAGCGGGGTGTAGGAATCGTGCCAGCCGTTGATGGCGCCGCAACTGGCATCCGTCGTGATGGTGGCAAAAAGCGTGGAGTCCGCGATGCCGAAGCGGACTTCCTTGCCTTCCATGTTGCCGCCGGATTGCAGCAGGCTGGCGTGCTGGTCCACGCCCTTGAGCAGGGGATTGCCTTTGGCTTCCGCCCAGTACGCCGTGGTCACGCCGCACACGAACAGGATTGCCATGGCCGCCCAGACCGCCCAGCCGTGGCGCGGCGATCCCGTCATGCGGCCCAGGGTGTAGGTCAGGCCGGCCGGAATCACGAAGATGGAAATCATTTCCAGGTAATTACTCAGCGGCGTGGGATTCTCGAAAGGATGCGAGCTGTTGGCATTGAAGAAGCCGCCGCCGTTGGTGCCGAACATTTTGATGGCTTCCTGGGAAGCGACCGGACCCTGGGCGATTACCTGGTCGGTAACTGTGTCCATAACCGGCTTGCCGTCGGGGCCGACAACTGGTTTTCCGTCGGCCACCCGTTGCACCTGCTGAGGCTCGATCAGCTTTACCGTGTCGTACGGCCTGAAGTTCTGCACCACGCCTTGCGAGACCAGGACCAACGCGTAAACGATGCAGGTGGGCAGCAGTACCCAGAGCGTGGTCCGGGTGAGATCGACCCAGAAATTGCCGATGGTTTCTTTTTCGCGCCGCGAGATGCCGCGAATGAACGCGATGGCAAGCGCGATACCAACCGCCGCGGAGACGAAGTTGTGGTACGCCAGCCCGGCCATCTGCGTGAGATAGCTCATGGTGGCTTCGCCGCCATAGTTCTGCCAGTTGGTGTTGGTGGTGAAGGAGGCGGCTGTATTAAACGCAAGATCGGGAGTCACCGCCGCGAGCTTCTGGGGATTCCAGGGCAGAAACTGCTGCGTGCGCTCGATCAGGTACAACACCAGCATGGAGACGCAACTGAACAGCAGCATGGCGAAGGCGTATTCCGTCCAGCGCATCTCGTGTTCTTCGTCCACCAGCGTGAGGCGGTAGAGCAGACGCTCCACCGGACGCAACACCGGGTCGAGGAACGTGCGTTCGCGGTTGAACACGCGCGCCATGAACACGCCCATGGGCTTGGTTATCGCCAGGATCACGGCGAGATACACGATGATTTGCAGCCAGCCATTTGCCGTCATGGGAATTAGAACCTCTCCGGGCGCAGCAGGGCGTAGAGCAGATAGACCATCAGTCCTGCGCTCACCAGCAGCATGATGATCGATTCAGGATCCATGGCATTTCACCTCAGCGAATGCGATCGCAGAACTTCACATAGGCGATGGAAATCAGAAAGAAAGCAATTGTCAGTGCAACGAAAATGATGTCTCGCATGTCTGGGCTTCTCCGATTCGTAGGCCGCTTCAGCCCGAGCGATAACGACGCTCGGATGTGGCCCCAGCTTCTCGACCGGCCTTGCCGGCTGCCGCCGCATGCAGCCCGCCTGCCGCTGCCTCCCTCGACCCGCTGACGGAATTGCCGGTGAGAGCGGTGGTGATTCGGACCACTCCAATCGCCAGGTGGGACGAGGAATTCGCCAGCACAGCGCGGCGCCGCGTCCGCGACGCATCTGCTGCGTAGTGTAGTCCCCCCGAGCGGACCGCGTGTCCGGAATGCATCTTCCCATCACGGGTCACGGCGACCAGAAAACGGACCATGAATACCACGCCCAGAAGACACCCCATCAGCATGAGTACGCTTGCACTCGCAGATGTCACCAGGTGAGGCATTGTGGTCTCTCAATAGCATTGGATAATTCCGACCATAAAGTTTGTGTAAGAAGTGCATAAAGAGATCGTAAAAAGAGGTAAGCGATTGAAGACTCGGGAGTTGGTCCACGGGATGGGGTTGTGTCGGCGGCCGCGTGGGGACAGCCGCCCGCGGCTGTCCGGGCGAGCTCTGCTCGCCAGAGGTTCTACGACGCATATGCAGGCTTCCGCCTAGCGGAGCTTCGCTCCGCCGGACAGCCGGGGGCGGCTGTCCCCACGTAGATCCCGCCGGATCAAACAGTGCCGGCAGGTTCGAAGCGGTATCCGACCCACGGTTCCGTGATGATGTAGCGCGGCGTGTCCGTGGAATCGATTTTCTTTCGCAACTGTGCCACCAGCACGCGCAGGTGTTCCGGTTGTTCCACGCTGTTGGGCCCCCAGATGGCGAGAAGAAGGGCGCGATGCGTCACCACCCGGCTGGCGTGTCTGGCCAGATAAAGCAGGAGTTCGAACTCCTTGGGAGTAAGCCGGACGTCGCTGTTCTTGACCGAAACCCGGAATGCGTCCGCATCAATCTTGAAATCGCCGATGGCGATAGTGCGCTTGGCCGGATCCTCGGTAGGCTGGGCGCGCGCCAGGTTCCTTCGCACCCGGGCCAGAAGTTCATCCATGCCGACCGGTTTGGTTACGTAGTCGTCCGCGCCCGCGTCCAGCGCCTCCACCTTGGTCTTCTCCTCGCCCTTCACTGACAGCACGATAATCGGCAGCGTGGACTCCGCGCGCAGTTGCCGGCACAGTTCGATTCCATTCATGTTGGGCATGGAAATGTCGGTGACCACCAGGTCGGGCTGCCACTCTCGCACCGATCTCAGGCCGGCGAGGCCGTCATTCGCGGTGCGGACTTCGTAGCCGCTGCCGGTGAGAGCAGTGCGCAGAACCCGCGTGATCTGCGGTTCATCATCGACCACCAGGATGCGTTTCTTGTCAGCCATGTAGGTTCAAGAGGACTGCTGGGTCACAATGTGAACGTCCACCGGTGGCGCGTCACGAAGAAATTTGTGGATCGCATTCAGATACAGGTAACGCTTCCAGCCTTTCACCGAGGAATGGCCGAACACCACCTGGGTGATGTGTTTCTCGCGGACAAACTGGGCCACCGCTTTGGCCACTGTCGGCGACTTCAATTTGACCACCTGCGCGCCCACGGCCTCGGCAAAGCGCACGTTCGACGCCAGAGTGCGCTGGTTGGCGTCGTTGTCGTCCACTCCAATGTCCACGTAAACCACGTACAACTCGCCGTCGAGCCGCTTGGCCATGCGGGCGGCGCGGGCAATGAGGTGTTGCGCCGCAGGATTGGAGCTGATCGCGACTGCGAATCTCTCCCGGATGCCAAGATTGCGCTCTCCCCCCTCCTGCTCTAGGTAGTTTTCCAGGCTACGGTCAACCTCCTGCGCCACCTCCTGCAGGGCCAGTTCCCGGAGGGCGATCAGATTTCCCGGACGGAAAAAATTCGAGAGCGCCTTCTCCACCCGGTCCAGCGGATAAATGTCGCCGCGCCGCATGCGGGTCTGCAGCGCTTCCGGAGTCAGGTCGGCCATGACCACTTCCCGCACCCGCTTCATTACCCAGTCCGGCACGGTTTCGCGCACGGTGATGCCGCTGATGCGTTGCACGCTGGGCGCGACACTCTCCAGGTGCTGCACATTCATGGTCGTCAATACGTCGATGTCGGCGTCCAGCAGCGCCAGGACATCCTCGTAGCGCTTGCGGTTCTTGCTGCCTTCGATGTTGGTGTGTGCCAGTTCGTCCACCACCACCACGGCCGGCTTGCGGGCCAGGATTCCGTCCAGGTCCATTTCCTCGAAGATGGTCCCCTTGTATTCAATCTTCTTCCGGGGGATGGTTTCGAGTTTTTCCGTCAGTTCCACCACCCCTTTGCGGCCATGGGTCTCGACGATGCCGATGACCACGTCTTCGCCCCGGCTCTTCCGCCGGATGGCCTCGCTCAGCATGTTGTAGGTTTTGCCCACGCCCGGCGCATATCCGAGGAAAAGCTTGAGCGTGCCCCCCTTTTTTTCAGGCGCGGCGTGTTCCAGCCATTGTTCGGGAGTCTTGGCCATCGCCGCCTATTGTCGTGGACGCCGCTCGATTTGTCGATATTCGGCTACAATCCTGATCGTGAACCGGACGGTGATCAGCGCAGGGCTGCGTTTTGCCGCTTGTGCCGCGGCGCTCTTCGTTGTCGTGTACCTCTATACCGCGGTCATCCGGGTGAATCCCACCACGGTCGCACTCACTCTGCTGATCTGGGTCCTGATCGTCTCCGCGCTTTGGGGTTTGCGGTACGCGCTCTTTACCGCACTCTTCGCTACCACGGTTTTTAACTTCTACTTTCTTCCTCCGGTGCATACATTTACCATCGCGGGCACGCAGAACTGGATTGCGCTCTTTTCCTTTCTGACTACGGCCGTGATCGCCAGCCAGTTGTCCGATCGGGCCCGCAAGCAGACCGAAGAGGCGGTGGGCCGGCGGCGCGAACTGGAGCGCCTGTACAGTTTCAGCCAGCAGCTGCTGACGGCGGACAATGTTCTGCAACTGCTGAACGCGGTCCCTGGACATGTCGTCGAGTCGTTCGGCGTCTCCGCCGCGGCAGTCTATGTCCCGGACAAGGGAAACATCTATCGTTCGGGAGTTGATACTTCCGGCCTGGACGTTGAGCAGCTCAAATCCATCATCGCGCGCGGCGAAGCGGTGGTGGACAGCGCCCGCAACCTGAGTTTCACCCCGCTGAAGATGGGAGTACGGACGGTTGGCGCGATGGGCGTCGCCGGCAACCTTTCCCGCCAGACCCTGGCGGCCGTGGGAAGCCTGATTGCCATCGCGGTGGAGCGCGCCAATGCGGTGGAGACACTGGCCCGCTCGGAAGGGGCGCGCGAAGGCGAACGCTTGCGCTCCGCCATTCTTGACTCTGTCACTCACGAGTTCCGCACCCCGCTGACCGCGATCAAGGCTTCGATTACCAGCCTGCTCTCCCCCACCGGCCTGGATCCGGCTGATCGTCAGGAACTGATGACCGTCATTAACGAAGAGAGCGATCGCTTGAACCGCCTGGTCGGCGAAGCCGCGGAAGTGGCCCAACTTGAATCCCATGAATTCCAGCTCGACTTAAGAGATTGCGTCGTGCTCGAGCTGGTACAGGCCGCGCTAAGTGAAGTCAAACAGGCTCTGGGCAAGCATCCCGTAGAGATCAGGGTGCCGGAAGCGATTACCGTGCGCCTGGATCCAGATCGCATCAAGGAAGTTCTCGTCCAGTTGCTGGAGAATGCCGCCAAATACTCACCGCCCGAGTCTCCCATCCGCATCACCGCCGAGTTGAAAGGCGCCAGTCTCGAAGTGAGTGTCGCCGACCAGGGGGCCGGCATTGACGACATGGAGCAGGGACTGATTTTCGACAAGTTCTATCGCGGAAAGAACCAGCGTTACCGGGTGCAGGGCACGGGCATGGGGTTGGCCATCGCGCGCGCGATTGTGGAAGCCCATGGAGGCAAAATCGGCGTCACCAGCCAGCTGGAATGCGGCTCCGTTTTTTACTTTCTCTTGCCGGTGCGACCGTAGGGCGCCGCCTGCGCTTCGGAGGACGTGATCCCAGCGGATCGGAACGGTGGCGGAGCAGCGCCAGCGCAGTGACATCGTTGTGGGCGGGCGCAGTGTCCATGAAATTCTGCACTGCCTGCAGAATGGCCAGGCACAGGTCCTGCGCGGTCAGGTTGGACGCTCGCTGCAGGGTGTCCCTCGTGCCTTCCAGGCCGAATTCATCGTTGTTGTACTCGGCTTCCACAATTCCGCGCGAGACCACCAGAAGCACTGCTCCGGGCCGCAGGGTGCAACTGGAGGCGCTGTGAGTGGCATGCGAGAAGATGCCCAGCGGCAGGCCGCTGGCCTCCAGTTGAGTGATGCCGGAATCATCGCGCAGTAGTCCCGGAGTGTGGCCGGCGTTGGCGTAGCAGACCGTCCCCAGGTCCTCGTTGTAGCAACCGATGAATGCGGGGCAGCTGCGAATCCCGCCGGCAACCTCCAGGATGGTGCAGTTGATCGCATGGCAGAGTCCAACCATCGCTTCTGCCTCGTTGAAATCCTTCCCTGCGAAAAGATTGGGGGCGAGACTTCGAAAGGTGCCCTGGGCCGCAATGAGGATGGCGCGCGTGTCCTCCCTGCGGCCGGCCAGATCGAACAGCCCGAACAGAACGCGCGACGGGCCCACCCGCAGGAATTCGTAGAAGTCGCCGGCCACGCGCTGGCGGTGGTACACGGCAGCGATCTCTGCCCGGCGCAGCACCGGCACATCGGAATGCCGCGGATCGCTGAGGCGCACGACTCCTTCCCGGCGTTTGAACAGGGAGCGTACGAAATCGGCTGGAGGCAGAGTCAGCGCCCGAAGGATTTCCCCGGTTCGTGTCATAGCTCGTTCCCTGCTGCCTTTGTCCATGCCGTTCGAACCGGTGCCGGATTCGGAGCTTCGCTTCCGGGACCTGGCTTCAAGGACCTAATCGGCATTTCTTCCAATGGCGTTAGATGACCCTCCACCACGGACCACGCCGGCTCGATCTGTGGGCAATATAGCCATGCCCCCGGCCAGAGGCACATTTTGTCGTCCGCGTCGGTAAACCGACTTTCAGATTTTTTTTCAGCCGCGAAACTTTTTGCGATGACACAATGCGTCAGTGGTCATGGCTGAGGCTCCACATGCAAGATGCTGGGAGATGTGGAGCCTCATGCCGCTTGGAAACTTCTCCGCGCGCAGTCCAAAGCGGAAATCCCTCAGTGTCCTTCCTGCTTCATTGTGCCTTCCGCGAAACCAAGCCGCTTCCCTTCAGTAGCCCGATTGTGTAGCCCGATTGTGCTGTCACTCTGGCACCACCGAGCCATTTACCTCCGAACCGCAGCGATTTAGGTTGTTCCTGAGCAGTTCTGGGGGAGGGCTGTTCGACGGGCGTCTCAAGACTCAAACCTGGGTCTGGGGCGCTTTCGTTTGTCGCGAGAAGACTTGCTCCGATCGCAGGCGTTCCCGTTGGCTTCGAAGGCCGGCACAACCTTGGACGCGAGAAAGAGTCGGAATTCGCGCCTGAAAAAGCCGCGACGAGGCACGAGAAAACAGTCCACAGCGCAGGCGGTGGGTAAGACGTGGGGGTGAGCGAAGGGGCAAAAGAAGCGTTGTGACATAGGGGCCGTCGCGGGGGCAATGTCCCTTCGGATGTGCAAATCCCAAAGCATGTACAAGTTTGGGGGAAACGGCAGATTTCTGGACGTCCGGAGTGGGCGTTGGACTAAGTACCTTCATCCATACGGGTTACAGGGATTTTAGCGTCCAGCCATAAGTCCGCCACAGGTCAGCCAGCTGTTCCCGAAATGGAACAGACCCTCGCTTCCACAAGCTTTCCACAGGTTGTGGAAGCGGAGTTGTAGGTCGATCTAGCAGGGAGGCCTTATTCCGGCGAGCCCATGCCGTCCTGGGCCATGGACTCAAAGCGGGTGGACCGCTTGACGAAAGCCAGCTTGATCCGGCCGGTAGGGCCGTTGCGCTGCTTGGCGATGATGATCTCGGCGACTCCGTCCAGTTCGGGTTCGTCGGGTTTGTAAACCTCTTCGCGGAAGATGAACGCGACCACGTCTGCGTCCTGCTCGATCGATCCCGATTCGCGCAAATCCGCAAGTTGCGGGCGGTGGTCGCCGCCCCGGCTTTCCGGCGCCCGGCTCAACTGGGAAAGCGCCACCACCGGCACTTTCAGTTCCTTGGCCAGGGCCTTCAGTCCGCGCGAAATGGCGGACACTTCCTGGGTACGGTTTTCGTAGCGCCTGCCTCCGCCCGACATGAGCTGCAGGTAGTCCACGATAATCAGATCGAGTCTGCCCTGGGACTGCTGCAGGCGCCGCGCCTTGGCCCGCATTTCGCTCAAGCTGATGCCGGGGGTGTCGTCGATGAAGATGGGCGCGTGCGCCAGTTGGTCCATGGCGTGGACCACTTTGTCCATGTCGTCGCGCCACAGCGAACCGGTGCGCATCTTGTGCGAGTCCACTCGCGCCTTTGAACACAGCAGCCGCAGCAGCAGCGCCTCCCGCGACATTTCGAGAGAAAACATGCCGACCACCTTCTGGTCTTCGATGGAGGCATTTTCCGCGATGTTCATGGCGAATGCCGTCTTCCCCATGGAAGGCCGGGCCGCGATGATGATCAGGTCGGAGCGCTGCAGCCCGCTGGTCATTTCGTCGAGATCGGTGTAGTGCGTGGCCAGCCCGGTAATGCGCTGGCCGCGCTGCAGCAGGGCATCGACCGATCCGAAGGATTCCTTGACGATGTCCTGAACGCCCATGAAGCCGCGGCCGATGCGCTTCTCGGAGAGCTGCATGATGGCGGCTTCGGCATCGTTGAGGACTTCCTCGGCGGGATCGCTCTGATCGGCGGCGCGGGCAATGGCGGAATTGGAAACGTGGATCAGCCCACGCATCAGCGCCTTGTCGCGCACAATCCTGATGTAATGCTCGATGCTGGGCCGGTCGGGTACGCCGTCCACCAGGCCGGAGATGTAGCCCACATCTCCGATGGCCTCCAGTTCCTTGTGCCGGTCGAATTCTTCGACCAGCGTGATCATGTCGATCGGCCGGGAGGACTCGGCCAGGTCCATCATGCGGGTGTAAATGCGGCGGTGAGAGTCGAGAGAAAAGTCTTCCGGCTTGAGGTGCTCCGCCGCCTGGTTGTAGGCAAAGTTGTCCAGCAGGATGGCGCCGAGAATGGACCGCTCGGCTTCAACGTTGGCCGGCAGGCTGTGGGCGAGACTGTAGTCGGTAGTTGCCAAGGTCGTTTTATCGGGAAATAAGATCAGCCTTGCAGGGCGATGGCGATACTAGCCTTGAGAGGCTTGTGGACGTCGCGCAGCATCTTCGGAAAACTCGAAACAAAAGGAATTTTTTCGGCCGCATACGTGCTCATTCAGTATAGGAGAACAAAAAGCGAATTTTCAAGTGTAAGTGTGGTGGCGTCGCCGTGATATGGAAGTTCGCATGATCCGTGCGGATCCGCGAAAATCCGTGGCAAGAGAAGTCCAAAATAAAATGCGGCCCAGGCCAGCCACCCGGGCCGCATCGCTCGTGAGTGCCACGTCTGCAGGTTTCACCGCGTCAAGCGGCGAAGCGTGAATCAGAAAACCGCACTCCCGAAGGAGCGTCCGTTCGCCGGCCCACCCTGTTGACGATCCCTCCGCAAATACTAGATTCGCGGATATTGTCCTGCGGCGACTGCGAGAGCGGGCGGCTTCAGTCCTGCTTTTTAGGGAAGGACTCTCTGAGGAGGCCGCAACGCCCGAGTTTCCTGAAACCCGCCGAAGCGCGTTTCTAAAAACCCTCCCGGAGGTTCACCCTCGAGAACCGCCGGTCACCGCCAGCTCTGTTACCGTCGCAAACAGGCTCAATGCATCTCACGTTTGCACTGTGAGCACTTTGCGCGAATACCGAATCATGCGCAACGGAAAATTGACGCTGAGTTGTGCAGAAGCTGTGGAGGATGAGACTTCCTTGTGGAAAGGAAAGGAAAACGAGGCGGTAAACTTAACTTCTGCTCCAACAAGCAAAAGCCCCGAGAGTTACTCGGGGCTTTCAAATAGCTGCTGGACGATGCCTGTCAGTATTCATGATAGCTTTCCCACCTGCGCTGTCAAGCAATATCCGCAATATTCAAGTGACCTCGGAGGGCGAGGGATTCGAACCCTAGTGGCTGGACAGCCACTCGAATGTTTGACAGACATCGTCCAGTACCCACTGGCAACACCCTCCAGACGCTGTCTGCGCAAAATCATTGTATGGAGGCAAATGTTACTTCGGGCAATCACGGCGAAATATGTCGGGATGGAGTGCCGATCTGAGAAAAAGGCACGACCGAAGCCGTGCCTTACTGCCTGGATTTTCTCCGCGCCGCTGTGTCTCTGCGGTGAACCTAGTCGCGCACCCCATCCAGAAACGCCCGCAACTTCCGCGAACGCGAAGGATGCCGCAGCTTGCGCAATGCCTTCGCCTCGATCTGGCGAATGCGCTCGCGGGTCACGGCAAACGACTGGCCCACTTCTTCCAGCGTGTGCTCCGAGCCGTCTTCCAGACCGAAGCGCATCTTGATGACTTTTTCTTCGCGCGGCGTGAGCGTGCGCAGCACCTGCGAAGTCTGGTCTTTCAAGTTGACGTTGATCACCGCCTCGGCGGGTGAGACTACGGCGCGGTCTTCGATGAAGTCGCCCAGATGCGAATCTTCCTCTTCGCCGATCGGGGTTTCGAGGGAGATTGGTTCCTGCGCGATCTTCAGCACCTTGCGCACTTTCGCCACTGGAATGTCCATGCGCTTGGCGATTTCTTCCGACGTCGGTTCGCGCCCCAGTTCCTGCACCAGCTGCCGCGAGGTGCGGATCAGCTTGTTGATGGTCTCGATCATGTGGACGGGGATGCGAATCGTACGCGCCTGATCGGCAATGGCACGAGTAATCGCCTGCCGGATCCACCAGGTGGCATAAGTCGAAAACTTATACCCGCGGCGGTATTCAAACTTGTCCACGGCTTTCATCAAGCCAATGTTGCCTTCCTGGATCAGGTCGAGGAACTGCAGACCGCGGTTGGTGTACTTCTTGGCAATCGAAACCACCAGGCGGAGGTTGGCCTCGATCAGTTCCCGCTTGGCCTGCTCCGCATCCATGTCCCCCTGGATGATTTCCCGCTGGGTGCGCTTGAGCTCCTGAAAGGAAACCCCGGCTTCGCCCTCCAGCTTTTCCAGCTCAGAACGGACCGACCGAGACTGGCGGCGGTAGTCCTTCTTCTGCTCTTCGCTGCGGGTGGCTTCCGCTTTGCGTTCCAGGTTCTGGGATTGCCGGTCGAGCGACCGCATGGTATCGACCGTCTTGTTGACCCGGTCGATCAGGCGCTTGCGCTCGGCGTTGGTAAATCCCAGCTTGCGGACGCACAGGGAAACGGCCACAACCGCGCGCGCCAGGTTCAGGCGAGCACGGCGGTAGTCCTTGGGGCGCTTCTTCTGGGAAACCGTGGCGAACTTTTCGATCAGATGGCTGGCCTTCTTGTAAGCCTTGGCCAGGTCATCGATCTTCCCGGTGAACTCCTTCAGCCGGTTCTGGAGAATTTCATCGGTGATCTCCTCCTCGTCGAAGGTGACCACTTCCTTGATGGACCGGACGCCCTTTTTGAGGTCCTCCCCCATCGCCAGAAGTTCGTTAATAACAATCGGCGACCGCGAGAGCGCTTTCAGCACCCGCAGCTGCCCGCGTTCGATGCGCTTGGCGATTTCCACTTCGCCTTCGCGCGTAAGCAGCGGCACCGTCCCCATCTCGCGGAGATACATGCGGACGGGGTCATTGGTTTTTTCCAGAGCGCCGGGAGTGAGGTCGAGTTCGACGTCCTCGCCGACTTCTCCTTCTTCTTCGAACTTCTTATCGAGCGCGGAGGAGGGAAGTTTCGGTCCCTCCAGCACATCGATTCCCTGCGTACCAATGGTGGTCAGCAGATCGTCCAGGTCCTCGGGAGAATGCACGTCGTGCGGGATAAGGTCGTTGACCTGGTCATAGGTCAGATATCCCTTCTCTTTACCTGTGTCGATCAGCTTTTTGATATCGTCGTACTTGTCGTCAAGAGCCAAGACGGATTACCTTCTTTTCGTCCTACGGAAAGGACAGAGAGCGTTTTTTAGCGGTGGGAACTTGAAGCGGCGAGCTGCGCGCCTGACACAAACCTTCGAATTATAGCATCGGAGGGGTTTAGCGGACATCAGCGTTCTGCTGATTTTTGACACACCCCGTCCATGTTCCCGTCAACTGTTCATTTAGATGTTATGGAACTCCATTTAGTTTCATAGTGTTTTCGGCTCCTATGCCGGCCTTGCTGCGGGAGGTTCATCGGCCAGACTGGGGTCCATCAGGGCCCGCTTGAGCCGCATCTTTTCCTCCAAAAGGGCCTGTATCTGGCTGGCCTCCCGCCCTCGCGTGACCTGCAGTTCCCTCTGCACCCGCTCCAGCTTCCTTCTCAGTTGGATGCGCCGCAGGGCCCGTACCGCGCCCTCCAGGCGTTCGGCGGAGAGTTCCTCGTCATCCTTCATGAGGATGGAGGCCAGCAGGTTGCGATCGGCTTCGGGCAAGGGCAAATCGGTGACATGGACGGCCTCAGACCGGAGCAGCACCTCGATCAGCGACTCGGCGGCCACGCCCTGATGCAGGAGCTCGCTCTTGAGGACGAACTGGGCTTGGCGGCAGGGATCGAACTCCTCTTCCACGCCGTCACGAGCCGAAAAATGTTCATCCGAAGTCTGCATGTCGGTGGCTGAGACCAGCGCCCGGATCAGTATTTTTTCCGCATCCGTGATCTGGACTTCCGCTCCAGCTTTCACGGTCGCCGTGGAGCGGTTGGCCGCAGCGTGCTTCAATTCCTGGCGCAACACCGCCGAGTCAATACCGAGCTTCTGCGCCATCTCCCGCGCCAGTTCGTCCCGAACAATGCGGCTGGGCACGCGCTGGATGTGAGGCAGCAGATAGTTCACCGCCTTCACCTTGCCCTCGGCGCTGCGCACCGGGAACTGGGCCCGGGCCCGTTCGATGAGATAGTCGAAGTACTTCTGCGAATTTTTCAGCGCGCCGGCGTATGCCTCTTTCCCCTTGCGCCGTATAAACAGGTCAGGATCGAAGCCCGATTCCAGGGTAAGCACCTTCACCTGGAATTCTTCTTCCACCAGCAGGCCGAGAGTACGTTCCGTAGCCTTGGCCCCGGCCGTATCCGGATCGAAATTCACAACGACATTCTTGGTGAATCGCCCCAATAGCCTGGCCTGCAGTTCGGTAAAAGCCGTCCCCGAGCTGGCGATCACGTTGTGGAACCCCGCGGCATAGACCGAAACGCAGTCCATCTGCCCCTCGACCAGGATGGCATAATCCAGCTTGCGAATCGCCTCTTTTGCCTTGTCGAGATTGAACAGCACCCGTGACTTGGAGTAGATCGCCGTCTCCGGCGAGTTCAAATACTTGGGCCCAGCCTTCTCGTCGGCAGAAAGAGTGCGCCCGGTGAAGGCAATGACGCGCCCGGACTCGTTCGTGATCGGGAACGTGATCCGGTTGCGAAACTTGGAATAGAAGACCGGTCCTCGGGCGTCGGACATTGGACTCTGGACTTCCGAACTGGTCGGCTGTGAGCTGAGGTCTGACGTCTGAGGGCTGTTTTGCTGAGGGCCGAGGGCTGAGGTCTGACGGCTGTCCTCGGCCTTCCACGAAAACAGCCCGCTTTCGCGCAGTACGTCTTCGTCAAACTCACCCTTCATCCGGTCGCGTAGCACAAATCCGGAATCCGGGGCGAACCCGATCCGGAAGGCCTTGATCGCTTCCTCGGTCAGCCCGCGCCCCGTCAGATATTCGCGGGCATGTGCTCCGTCCGGCCGCTTGAGATACTCCTGAAAAAAAACGCAGGCCCGCTCATGGACATCAAGCAGCACGGTGCGCAGCCCGGCTTCCCTGGCCTCCGCCGGACTCGAGAACGTCGCCTTGGGCAAAGCAATGCCCAACTTCTGGGCCACCGCCCTCACCGCCTCGGGGAAAGTGATGTTCTCGACCTTCTGGACAAAGCTGAAAACATCGCCGGAAACACCGCACCCAAAACAGTGATAAAACTGCCGCGTGGCGTGGACGGAAAAGGACGGCGTCTTCTCGTTATGAAAGGGACAAAGCCCGGAGTAGTTCTGCGCCCCCGCCTTCTTCAGCTTGACGTAATCGCCGACAATGCGAACGATGTCCGCCTGCAGCTTGACGGTTTCCTTGAAGTCGCTGGAGTCGGTCATGGTTGGAGGCACAGCTGTCCGCGGGAATTGTGAGGCTGAAAGCTGCTAATTTGAATATACCGGAAGGAGATTGCTGTGGAGAAGCTGTGGAAGGAAGCGCTATCCGGTTGATGGCAGCGGAAAACCTATCTACTGATCCTCTGTCATGCTGAGCGGAGGAAGAGCGGTCGCTGGCGACCGCTCTTCCGCAGTCGAAGCACCCCTGCCTTCGCCGCACTCCTTCATCCACGGATACCACTCTTTGCTCAAATCCAGCCATTGCGGGTTCATCGATTCGATCAGCACAATTTTCTTTTCCCGGCGCCAACCTTTGAGCTGTTTCTCGCGACCTATCGCTTTATGAACCTCATCGTAAGATTCCCAATACAGCAGGCGGTCAACGTCGTACTTGTCGGTGAATCCCTGAATGCGATGGAACTTGTGCTCGAAGGCTCGCTTGTGCAGGTTGCCCGTTATCCCGATGTAGAGCGTGCCGGAAAGGCTGCCCATGATGTACACGCAATACGTTCGTCGAGCGCGCATAAGGGTATAGGGGTCCTTCGACTCTCCGCTTCTTCGCCAGCGAAGAAGCGGCTTCGCTCAGGATGACACAGTAGAGGGAGTGTGAAGAAGATTGATGTGACAGACGTCACAAACGCTCTAATGGTTCCCTAATTGGAACCCTGTCATGCTGAGCGGAGGAAGAGCGGTCGCTGGCGACCGCTCTTCCGCAGTCGAAGCACCCCTGTATCACCGGAAATCTAAACGCGCAGCTCCACCACCGTCGCCCCGCCGCCACCTTCATTCTGCGGAGGCTCGGTCACTGATTCGACGTGCGGATGCTTCTGCAAATACTGACGCAGCGCTTTACGCAAAATTCCCATGCCACTGCCGTGCACCACGCGCACTCGCGGCAATCCGGCCAGGAAGGCGCGGTCCACGAATTTTTCCACTTCGCGGGTGGCATCGTCTACGGTGCGGCCGATCACATTGATCTCTGACGGCACGCCGGCACCTTCCTGCTCCAAAGACACCGAGATTCCGCGTGCCCGGGCCGCCTTGACGGGCGAGTCCGTCGCCCGCGACAGTACTTCCGCAATGTCGTCGCGCGCAATCTTCATCTTCATGGCGCCGATTTCGACTTCAAAATGATTCTCGTCGATGCGCCGGCTGACCACGGCAGGCCGGCCCACCGATTTGAGTTTCACTGTGTCGCCTTCGGAAACATGCTTTACCACTTGCGGTTGCGCGTTGGGATCACCCCGGTCGGCACCGGTGCTGTGCGCTACCACGGTGGAATCGAATTGCTCGCCGAATTCGCGCCGCAGTTTGGAAATACGCCGCTCGGCGTCTTTCGACAGCTTTTGCGACGCGGCTTTGTCCTGGACGGCGTTGACCATCTCCCGCGCCTGATACTCGAAATCCCGCAGCAGGGTCTCGAGTTTCTTCTCCATCTCTTTGATCTTTGCCTGCTGCTCTTTTCGTCCCTCAACGGCGAGAGTCGCCTTTTCGCGTTCCAGTTCCTGCTCTCGGGCCTTCAGGCGAAGGCGATCAGTCTCGGCCTCGCGCAAGTTGGCATGCAGGCTGTCGAGAAATTGGCCCACATCGCGCGCCTGCGAACCCAGCCTCGCTCGTGCGGCTTCAATGATCGATGGATTCAGTCCCAGGCGCTGAGCGATGTTGATGCCCGCCGAAGCTCCCGGCACGCCGATCTTTAACTCGTAAGTAGGTTGCAGCGTGGCTTCGTCGAATCCGACTGAAGAATTCACCACGCCAGGGGTGTTCGCGCCGAATACTTTCAGGGAAGTGTGATGCGTGGAGATCACCGTCACGCAACCGATGCGCCGGAAGTGCTCGGCTATGGCGACCGCCAGCGCTGCGCCTTCTTCCGGATCCGTGGCTGAGCCCAGTTCATCCAGCAGCACCAGCGAGTGCGCTGTCGCGGTGCGCGAGATGAAGTCGATATTGGTGACGTGGGCGGAGAACGTCGAAAGATTCTGCTCAATCGACTGATAGTCGCCGATATCGGCCAGTACGGCATCGAACACCGGCAACTCGGCGCGGTCCGCGGGGACGGGAATGCCGGACTGCGCCATCAGGGCCAGCAGGCCAACCGTCTTCAAGGCCACGGTTTTTCCGCCGGTGTTGGGACCGGTGATGACCAGTTCCAGGCGTTCACCCTCGAGCTCGATGCTGACGGGAACGATGTGCCCGCCTTTTGTCTTCAGGTTGCGCTGCAGCAGCGGATGGCGGGCTTTGATCAAAATCAGCCGGGTAGGGCTCGGCCGGGACAGCCGGGGCCCGTCCTGAGCGTAGTCGAAGGAGCGGCTGTCCCCAGGTGGTTCTTGCTCGCCCATGGCGACCGGAACACAGCTGTAGTCTTCGGCGAAGCGGGCCTTGGCGAATTGCAGCTCCAGTTCACCCAGCACGTCCACAGCCTTGAGGATCGGCTCGGAGTTCTCGCCGATACGGCGCGTCATTTCCAGCAGAATGCGGTGAATCTCCGCCATTTCTTCATCAAGCAGCCGCACCAGCTCGTTGTTCTGGTCGATAGTCTCGAGCGGCTCGACAAAGACAGTCTGCCCGCTGGAACTGGCTCCGTGAATCACGCCTTGCACCCGGCGCTTCTGCTCGATCTTGATCGGGATCACGAAGCGCTCGCCGCGGATGGTGATCAGCTCATCCTGTACCGCGCCGCCTTCGGCCAAGCGGCGCAAATAGCCTCGCAGCGACTCCTGGATCGTCCGCTTTTGCCGTTCGATCTCGCGCCGGATTCGCGCCAGTTCCGGCGAAGCGCGGTCTTCGAGCGTGCCGTCAGGCTGGATCTTGTTGCGAAATCCGCGCAGGAATTCGGTGAAGTCGATGATGCCGGATGAAAGCTCCGCTACCGCGGCCCACTCCACTTTCATTGCCGCCGGCGGACTCAGAGCGATCTCCCGCCACTCGGCGGCGCGGTCGATCACCAGCACCACGTCACGAATCTCGGTGGTTTCGAGGACCGCGCCCGCGATGCGCGCCTTCTCAACGGGAGTTGAGATGTTCAGCAGCCCGGAGAACTCGAAGCGTCCTCCTACCCGGCGGAATTCCCTGATTTCGCTGGTGAGCTGGTGATGGTTTTCGATCCAGCGGCGATCGAGGGATGGAGCCAGCGCAGCCGCCCGCTCCTGCCCCAGCGGGGAAGAGGCGTATCCACGGATCAAATCGAGCAGAGACTCAAACTCCAGCACCCGGGCACTGCTGTGGATGAGAGCGGACGGCATCGCCTTCATGTTACAAGAAGGGCCGTACGTCGGGGCGGATACCGTCGCGGGTTCCGGTTGTCCAGAATATGAATTTGAGATTTCGGAGCTGGATTTCAGATTCCTGGGCAAATACCGTAGGCAGCGGAGGGTGACTGGGGAAAACGAAATTCAGATTTCAGTTCTCGGTTCTCAGAGTTCCACGACCCGCCGTATCGAAACCAGAAACCAGCCCTAGGCCTGAGCGGCTCCGGCCATCCTCCGTGCCGGATGCTTCGCTGCAGGGAAGCGAAGTTCGAAAACCGCTCCACCTTCAGGCCGGTTCTCACAGCTGATTTGTCCATGGTGGTCCTGGACGACACCATAAGTGACGCTCAGTCCGAGGCCCATGCCTTTCCCGACAGCCTTGGTCGTATAGAAAGGATCGAAAATACGCTGCGGGTCCCGGATGCCGGGGCCGGAATCGGAAAACTCCATCACCACCTCGTCACCTTCCTCGATCACGCTGACAGAAAGGGTCCCTCCGCCCACCTCTTCCAGAGCGTCAGTCGCGTTCCCGATAATTTCCACGCAGCACTGGAAGAGTTGATTGACGTTGCCCCAGATTTGCGGGAGCCCGGGAGCAATCCGGCTTTCCACATGAATGTCCTTGTTTTCCGTGCGCAGCATTTTCATTTGCAGGGCGCGTTGTACGATCGATCCCATATCCAGCAGTGTCTTTTCTCCGGGCGACTGTTGGGCAAAACTGAGCAGACTGGACAGCAGTTCCCGGGTCCGCCTGGCCTGTTGTCCGATCTTGCGCGCCATGCTGGCCTGTTCCGATTCCAGACCCGCCTGCGCTGCCAGAAGCTCGGAGTATCCCAGGATCGCAGCCAGGGGGTTGTTGATCTCGTGCGCCGCTCCTGACACCAGCTGGGCGAGCGACGCCAGTTTCTCCCGCTGCACCAGTTCGGTCTGCAGCCGCTTCATATTTTCCAGGCTGGAGCGCGATTCTTCCAGCAGCCGCACCAGTTCCCGGTCCATCAGGAATTGGCGAAGAAATACGAACATCCCCAGCACCAGCATCGCGGCCAGCGTGACCAGGAGGCGGAACTGGCGCAGGTTAGGCGGCGACGTGTCGCGAAACCACGCCCAATATCCCATCACTGGAAGCGAAAGCATGGCCAGCATGGCCAGCCGGGGAGCCAGCATTTGCCAGCGCGAGAGCTCTGACGGTGCCGGCTCCGACGGAGGCTTCAATTCCCGCGCCAGAAGAGTGGCCCAGATCATCCAGCCAATTGAAGCAATGAGCGGGATGTCATAGATGCTGCCGGTGTAATATTGCCCGCGAGCGATGGCGCCATTCAGTACCAGGGAACTTACCGCGTAGAGTCCCGAAGCCACGAACAGGTTCCGGTAGATTTGTTTCCAGGCGCTCCGCGCATTCCATGCCAGTATGCCCAGCACCATCAGGAATGCCATATTTTCCACCAGATAAAGCAGATCATAGTGGGGACTGTAGAGAGCCACGTTGAGGACTACATACTCGTCGGGAAAAACAATGAAGGCGTACAGGAAAACCCACCACACCAGCAGCATCAGGAAGGTCAACGTACTGAAGTAGAGTTTTTTTTCATCCGACAGGTGGGGACGCAACGCCACCGCCGCCATGAAGGGGATCACGTGCACAAAGAGGACGACATCCCCAATAAAGGGATCCGGAAGGGTGCGTCGCAGGATCACCTCGTACAGCGTCCACAAGCCCAGGTTCATTGACCACAACAGACAGCCCAGCGCCATCAGCCCCCAGAACAACCGAACCTGGCCGCGGGTCGAAACCGCGTTCGCCACCATGAGCAGGAAGGCAAGAAACAGCAATGAAAACTGGACAATATCGCCGAAGGCGAGCAAGCCGAACCCGGCCGGCATGGTCAACGACACGCTGGCATAGATCAGTGTTACGCCTACGATGCCGGCGATCCGCCATTGACGCTTCGAGATCATTAGATATTCCGCATTTTAGTGGCTGAGGTTGCAGCCGATCAGTTTCGGGCAAGACAAAGCATTACTTTAGTACCAGTCGACGGTCAGTAGCAGGCGTCGGTCGTCGGGGGCTGCATCGGTTGGCTGAGGACCGACGACTGAAGACCGACGACTGAAGACTAGGCGTCCTGCTAGAATCACCCCATGACCTTCCCGGTCACACGCCTCCGCCGGTTGCGCCAGAACGAGCGCCTGCGCGCCATGGTGCGCGAGACCCGGCTCACCCCTGAGGCCTTGGTTTACCCCCTGTTCGTTTGCCCGGGTGAAGGTGTGCGCAAGGAAGTCCGGTCCATGCCGGGCGTGTTCAACCTTTCCGTGGATGAAGCGGTGAAAGAGGCGCGAGCGACCGCATCGCTGGGCGTTCCCGCCATCATCCTATTCGGATTGCCTGAGTCCAAAGATGAGGTTGCCACCGGCGCCTGGGCGGAAAACGGAATGGTTCAACAAGCTGCCCGGGCCATCAAGCGCGAAGTGCCTGACCTCATCATCATGGGCGATGTTTGCCTGTGCGAGTACATGTCTCACGGACACTGCGGCGTCGTGCGCACGCCCCAATCCCCGCAATCGCTGGGAGCGGCGGCGAAGAATTCGATGGCTGCCCTGGCGGTGAAACCTGAAGACAAGATGAAGGCCATCGACGCGCTGGCCGCGGCCCATACCGCCGGCCAGGAATTCGAAATTCTCAACGACGCTACTCTGGAACTGCTGGCCCGGACCGCGGTTTCTCAGGTCCGTGCCGGGGTTGATATCGTTGCCCCATCCGACATGATGGATGGCCGCGTGGGCGCCATCCGCAAGGCGCTCGATGAGGCCGGACTGCCCAACGCTCCTATCCTTTCTTATGCGGCCAAGTTCGCTTCCGGCTTCTACGGCCCCTTCCGTGAGGCTGCTGATTCCGCGCCCCAGTTCGGTGATCGCCGCTCCTACCAGATGGATGGCGCCAACCTGCGCGAAGCCATGCGCGAGATCGAGGCCGATATCGAAGAAGGCGCGGACATGATCATGGTGAAGCCGGCCATGCCCTATCTGGACGTGATTGCCGCGGCCCGCGAGCGCTTCGACTTGCCTCTGGCGGCTTACCAGGTTTCCGGCGAATATGCCATGATCGAAGCGGCCGCCCGTAATAACTGGATTGACCGCGACCGCGTCATGATGGAATCGCTGACCTCGATTCGCCGCGCCGGCGCCGGCATTATCGTCACCTATTACGCCCGCGAAGCGGCCCGCTTGCTGGGCTAGCATATTTCATCCTGATTTCCTCTACCCTGTCATCCTGGGCGAAGTGGAAAGTTCGCAAAGCGAACTTTGCACGCAGTCGAAGGAGCCCTATACCCGCATGTGCGTTTTGACGAGCGCGTTGCGTTTACATCATGGGCAGCGCAGGCAAACTGCACCAGCGCGGGCAGGGGTGCTTCGACTGCGGAAGAGCGGTCGTGAGCGACCGCTCTTCCTCCGCTCAGCATGACAAGGAGCGAAGCTCAGCATGACAAGGAGCGAAGCTCAGCATGACAAGGAGCGAAGCTCTGCGGGACTAATAGCGCTGCGGATTCTGCACGTAAACCACCCGGTCATTCTTGCACGCCCAAACCAGGGCGACGATCCATCCAATCACACTCCATCCCAGGAAGAAATTGAGTAGAAAGATGGAAAGCTTGTCGTATTTCTCGCGCAGCAGGGCGATAATCGTCGGCAGAAAGTAGAGGAGAAATCCCGATCCAAAGATCGGAAATAGGAAGAACCCGAAAACGTGCATTGGAGGCCTCCTTACAGATCATTTTACGTCCAACATGAGCTGTAGGTTCCCTCAATTTGTCCCCTGAGTCTGAGGTAGTTGTTCTCGAGCGTGCCCCGTCCAAGTTGCGCTTGGGCGGGTGGTGTGAATCGGCGGCGAGCGAACCGCCATCCACTGCCGCGCAGGCGTTGCTATCGCAACCCGGAGCCTGCCTGTTCTAGAATCAAACGTTTGCTGTTACGCATCTGTTCATAGTGAGGGACACTCCTTGCCTGAAACCATCTATGACGTCGCCATCATCGGCAGTGGTCCGGCCGGCTACACGGCCGCCATCCGCGCCGGCCAATATGGACTGAAAACCGCTCTCATCGAGAAGGACAACGTGCTCGGCGGCACCTGCCTGCACGTTGGCTGTATCCCAACCAAGGCCCTGCTGTTCAATGCCGAGCTCTGGGACCACCTGAAAGAGGCGAAGGAATTCGGTATCGAAGGTGTGGACGCGCGCAAGCTTAATTGGGCAGCCATCCAGGAGCGCAAGTCGAAGATCGTGGCCAAGCATACCAAGGGCCTCGATTTCCTGATGAAGAAAAACAAGGTGGAAACCATCCGAGGCTACGGCAAGCTGACCGGTCCCGCACAAAACGGCGTGCTGACGGTCGAAGTCTCCGCCGACAGCAAGGCCAGCCAGGTCAAGGCGAAAAATGTGATTCTCTGTTCCGGATCGGAAGCCCGCATGCTCCCTGGCCTGGAACCCGGCGACCGCATCCTCAGCAACATCGAGATCCTCTCGCTCAAGGAAATTCCCAAGTCGCTGGTGATTGTCGGCGCAGGCGCGGTCGGCGTGGAATTCGCGTCCATCTTCCGTTCCTTCGGCACCGAAGTCACCATGATCGAAATGCTGCCCCGCCTGGTTCCCGTGGAAGATGAAGAAGTCTCAAAGGAGCTGGCGCGGGTTTACCGCAAGCGCGGCATCAATTTCCACACCGGCGCCAAAGTCGATAAGGTCGAAAAAAGCAAGTCAGGAATCACGGTTAACTTCAGCGTGGGCGGGAAACCGCAGAAGATCGAAGCTGAGAGAATCCTGATCGCGGTGGGCCGCAAGCCGCGCACCGAAAACATCGGCCTGGAGAGAACGAAGATCAAGCCCGACCGCGGCTTCATCAAGACCGACAGCTGGATGCAGACCGCCGAGCCCGGGGTGTACGCCATCGGCGACATCGTAATGGGGACGCCACAACTGGCCCACGTTGGCGCCATGGAAGGCATAGTCGCCGTGACCAAGATTGCCGGCAAGAAGGGCAAGCCCATCAACCCGGAGCACATTCCAAACGCAACTTACTGCCATCCCGAGATTGGCAGCGTCGGCTTGACCGAGGCCAAAGCCGAAGAGGCAGGCTACAACGTCAAAGTCGGCAAGTTTCCCTTCACCGCGAACTCGCGCGCTTCCATCGTGGGCCAGCACGAGGGCTTCATCAAGATCGTCTCCGACGCCGACTACGGCGAGATTCTGGGTGTCCACATCATCGGCCCGCAGGCCACCGAGCTGATCGCCGAAGCGGTCGTAGCCATCGAACTCGAAGCCACGGTGGAAGACTTAATGTGGACGATTCATGCCCACCCCACACTGGCCGAGGCCATGCTCGATGCCTCCAACAGCGTGTATGGAATGGCAGTCAACGCCTGAGAAACCGGGCCACGGATTTTCACGGATTAAACAGATAGATCTTTTAGTTGTTTCTGATCGGTGGTTATCCGTGAAAATCCGTGGCAAAGAATTTCTTGATCTCCGTCCTCCAACTCGGCACCGTGGATTACGCCACCGGCCTGCGCCTGCAGGAGCGCCTGGTCGAACTGCGCAAGGAAAGCCGTATCGGCGACGTCCTCCTTCTGCTCGAACATGCGCCCGTGATTACTCTTGGCCGCAATGCCAGCCGGAAGAATATCGTTGCGTCGTCCGAACTGCTCGCCCATCGGTGCGTGGAGGTATTCGAATGCGACCGCGGCGGGGACGTTACCTTCCATGGCCCCGGCCAGCTCGTCGGCTACCCCATTTTTGATTTGCGCGGCATCGCCACACCCGACGGCAAGCGCAAGACCCTGGGAGCTATCGAATACGTCCGCCGCCTGGAAGAAGTCCTCATCCGCACCTGCGCTGACTTCGGTATTCCCGCCGGCCGCATCTGCGGCCTCACCGGCGTCTGGACTGCAGCAGACAAGGAACAAGCCAAGATCGCCGCCATCGGCGTCCACATCTCCCGCGCCGTCACTTCCCACGGTTTCGCCCTCAACGTCAACACCGACCTCGACTACTTCAAACTCATCGTCCCTTGCGGAATCACGACCCGGCCTGTCACCTCGATGGCGAGAGAACTAAACCGGGAGCTTTCGCTTCAGGACGTTGCCCATTCCATCTCCCGCAATTTCGGTATTCTCTTCGAGAGCCAGATGCTCTGGCTGGAGAGTCTGGATGCGCTGTTAGGGCAATCCGTGGGAGTACCGCTAAAGCTGCCAGAGGAACTGCGCCAGTTGCACAAGGAAGAAGATACGTTCCGCGCCTAGTGGCAGGGAACTCTCGGGACGCGACAGAACCGAACCCTCCGCGTTAGCATGGATGGCGCGCCGATGGTCAAAAAGCAAAAAGCTAAACGTGCCGCCAGGTCCGCACCATCCCCAGGCGCGAACCAGCGCACCTATACCATCGCCGATCATCGCCTTGAAAAACTCGACATCTCCATCCGCCAGGTCCGCAAGTCCGGCAAAGTCAGCTATGAAGTCACCGGCGACCTGAGCGCGCCAGTCCCGCCCATCCGCGATTCTAAGTATCTGGGCAAAAGGCAATGCATCGAAATCTACCGCTGGATGCTGCTTAACCGGAAGATGGAGGCTGCGCTCGAGAATCTTTACAAGCAGGGAAAAGTAGTCGGAGGAGTTTACTTTGGTCTGGGCCAGGAAGGCTGCTCCTGCGCCTCGGCTTACGCCCTGCATAAAGAAGACTGGCTCGGCCCCATGATCCGCAATCAGGGTTCGACCCTGGTCCGCGGTTTCTCCCCGCGCGACATCATGATGCAGTACATGGCCAAGGCTGGTTCGCCGACCCGGGGCCGCGACGCATCGTCGCACTTCGGTGACATCAAAGACCGCAACGTGGTTTCTCCCATCTCAACCCTGGGCGACCTGCTTCCTGTTCTCGCGGGAGTGGCCCTGGGCGCGCGTTTGCAGGGACGCAATATCGCCGTCATGACTTACATCGGCGACGGCGGCCAGTCCACCGGCGTCACCTACGAAGGCTTGAACTTCGCCGCCGTGCAGGACCTCGGCCTCGTCCTGTTCGTCGAAAATAATCTGTGGGCCTACTCCACGCCTGCCGACATGCAATTCCGCGTGAAAGACCTTGCCGAGCGCGCCATCGCCTATGGCATCCCGGGCGTGATCGTTGACGGCACCGACCCCTGCCAGGTTTACGACGCCGCTCACGAAGCCTGCGAACGCGCCCGCCGCGGCCAGGGCCCCACCCTCGTCGAAGCCAAGATGATGCGCATGAAAGGCCACGCCATCCACGACGCCGCCGACTACGTCCCCAAACCGCTGTTCGAGTATTGGCGCAAGCGGGATTGCATTACCCGCTTCGAAAATTACCTGTTAAACGTAAAAAAGTGGCTGACGGTGACTGAGAACCGAGAACTGATCGCCGGTGTAGATCAACAACTGGAAGCCGACCGCGATTTCGCAGTCTCGAGCCCCATGCCGGAACCGGAATCCGCCGCCGGCGGTGTGTATTGCGAGAATGGCTGCCACGAAATCAAACCGAAGTACGCCATGCCTAAATCCAGGAAAGGATCGGTGGTCAGCGCCGGAAGCACAGAGGCCGCAGTGCATTTGAGATGACGGGACTTGCCGGATAAAAAGATCGCCATGCCACAACTCACCTATCTCGAAGCCATCCGCCAGGGCATCTGGGAGGAAATGGAGCGCGATCCCACCGTCTTCTGCCTGGGCGAGGACATCGGTATTTACGGCGGCGCCTTCAAAGTCACCGACGGCTTCATTGACCGCTTCGGACCCGAGCGCGTGATCGATACGCCCATCGCGGAATCCGCCATCGTCGGCGCCGCCTTCGGCGCCTCGCTCACCGGGATGCGTCCGGTGGCCGAGTTTCAGTTCATGGATTTCATCGGTTGCGCTTTCAACCAAATCGTCAACATGGTTGCCAAGGCTCACTATCGTTGGGGCGCACCCGCACCGTTGGTGATTCGCGGCCCCAGCGGCGGCAATGTGCACGGCGGCCCCTATCATTCCCAGAACCCGGAAATGTGGTTTGTGCACGCGCCCGGCCTGAAAGTGGTTTGTCCGGCCAGCGCGTACGACGCCAAAGGTCTGATCAAGGCGGCTATCCGCGACAATAATCCGGTCATCTTCTTTGAGCACAAGTATCTATATCGCCGCATCAAGGAAGAGGTTCCCGCGGAAGATTACATTGTGCCGCTGGGCAAGGCGCGCACCGTCCGCGAAGGTCGTGACCTGAGTATCATTACTTATGCCGCCATGGTGCACATCGCACTGGAAGCCGCCGAAACGTTAAGCGCAGAAGGGATCGAGATCGAAATCGTGGACTTGCGAACCATCTCGCCGCTGGATCGCGAGGCGATTGCCGCCACCGTGCGCAAGACCAGCAAGGTAATCGTACTGCACGAACACTCCCGCACCGGAGGCCTGGCCGGCGAAATTGCTTCCATCATTAATGAAGACGCTTTCGACCATCTCGACGGCCCCATCGTGCGCATCGCCGCCCAGGATTCTCCGGTACCGTTCTCGCCGCCGCAGGAGGAGTACTTCCTGCCCCAGGTGAGCGATGTGCTGCGGGAAGCCCGGCGGTTGAAAGCATACTGAACCACGTGGAGACAGCCGCCCCCGGCTGTCCGGCCGAGCGCAACTCGGCAAGAGAATTTAAATGCAGGAAAATCTCGTTACCATCGCGGTCTTTCATAGCCAGCCGGAATTCCTGCTGGCCCGCACCCGCCTGGAATCAGCCGATATCGAGTGCTTCGCGTATGATGAAAACATGCTTCGCATCGGTGGCTGGCATTCCCATATACTCGGCGGAATCAAGCTGCAGGTGAGAGAATCGGAAGCGCAGGACGCCCGTGCCATTCTGCATCACACGGCACCGCTGGATAATCCGTAGCGCGTCCTCTTAACGCTCAGTCCACCATCGACAGGAGGCAAGAATGCGCAATTTCACTCTCGGCGTCGTCGTCACCTTGCTCTTGCTCCTCTTGGGAGGGCTGGCCATCGCCACGCTTGGATTCCTGCCCACGAATGCCGACTCCGTTCCGCCGAAGATGGAACGCCGCATCGCCATGTCCGCCATGGATGCCTCCATGGAGCGCCATGCCCCGCGCCTGACCAATCCCGTGCCCCCGACTGACGAAAACCTGATCGATGGAATGAAAATCTACACCATGAACTGCGCCCTGTGTCACGGAGGCCTCGACAACAAACCCAGTCCGCTCGATGGTTCCTTCTACCCGCCGCCTCCCCAGTTGATTATTCATCCCCTGGATGATCCCGAGTGGCATATCTACTACGCCGTCCGCACCGGCATCCGCTACACCGGTATGCCCGCATGGAACAAGGCCCTGAGCGACCAGGACATGTGGAAAGTCACTGCCTTCCTCTCGCGCATCGAAAAACTGCCTCTTCCCGTGCAGGACTATTGGAAAAAATCCACCGGGGTCGCGCCGCCCCCCGTTGACCCCAAAGGGGAAGAGAACGGGCATCACGATTAGAAACGCCGCGTGCTGCAACCGAGCACGCTGGGCTGAATATATATAATGAAGGATTGCGCGCGCCCGAAACGGAGCCGCAATAGAGAAGGGAATTATGCCGACTGATATCGTCATGCCCCAGATGGGCGAATCGATCTTTGAAGGGACCATCACCAAATGGCTGAAGAAGCCGGGTGACAAGGTGCAGCGCGACGAACCCCTGTTCGAGATTTCAACCGACAAGGTGGACGCCGAAATTCCGGCGCCGGCTTCGGGCGTCCTGCAGGACATCAAGGTCGCCGAAGGCGCCACCGTGCAGGTGAACACCGTAGTCGGCACGATTTCTGACGGCGATGGTGCTGCTGCCAAGCCCGCGCCCGCCGCCCCGTCCGCTCCCGCAAAAAAGGAAGTCGCTCCAGCCCGGACGGCTGCCTCGGTGGCTGAACCGAAGCCCGTCGCCCCAGTCTCACAACCCGAGGCCTCCCGCGAAGAAGACGACCATGCGCGCTCCTCTCCGCTGGTCCGCAAAATCGCGCGCGAGCACAACATCGATCTGGCGCAGGTACCGGGAACCGGATTGGGCGGGCGCATCACCAAGCAGGACATCACCGCATTTCTGGAAGGCGCGCCTGCCCCCGCCGCTCCCGCCGCGACGGTTCCTTCCGCCAAGCCCGATGCCGGCACTCCAGCTCCGGTGGCCATTCCCGGCGACCTGGTGCCCATGAGCCATATTCGCAAGATCATCGCGCACCGCATGATCGAGTCGCGCCGCACCAGCGCCCATGTGCACTGCATGTTCGAGGTTGACCTGACCCGCATCGTTCAGTTGCGGAACAAGACCAAGTCCGCTTTCGAAAAACGCAATGGCGCCCGCCTCACCTTCATGCCGTTTTTCACCCGCGCCGCCATCATTGCGCTGCAGCAGTTTCCCATCGTGAATGCGTCGATCGAGGGCGAAAGCGTCCGTTACCATCGTCACGTCAATGTCGGCATCGCCGTCGCGCTCGACTGGGGCCTCATCGTTCCGGTACTGAAAAATGCGGACGAACTCAACTTCCTCGGCCTGCAGCGCGGCATCAGTGATCTGGGCGAGCGCGCCCGCAGCAAGAAACTCAAACCGGAGGAAGTTGAAGGTTCTACCTTTACCATCACCAACCCAGGCCAGTTTGGCGCCGTCTTCGGATTGCCCATCATCAACCAGCCCAACTCCGCAATAATGGGTGTGGGCGGAATTACCAAGGCGCCGGTTGTGGTGACGGATGACAGCGGCAACGACTCCATCGCCATCCGCTCCCTCGTTCATCTGACTCTTGGCTACGACCACCGCATCATCGACGGCGCAGTCGCCGACCAGTTCATGGCTGAGGTCAAGAAAGCGCTCGAGAACTGGAGCGAAGAAATCGGATAGCTAGGGCTGGGTCGGTTTTGCCCATGTGGAAGCGTTCAGGCACAAAACCGTGCCATCGATCACTGCGCTCAAGCCCTGTTTAAATTTTTCCGGATCCACGATATGCCGAGACGTCACGGCATCGGTCAGTTGCAAAGCGGCTGACACGAACGACATCGCGGCGTTTTTCTTTTCAACTCCGGAACGGCTGGCAAACAGTCCTTCTATGCCGGTCACAATCGAAGGCACAAATGCGATCCCCTGCAGCAGCTTGGACAGAAAGTCCATGGGTTTCTCCTTAAATATATAAATGATTGGTTTGATCTGGGAACTTAAAGCCCGGAACTGGGAACTGAATTAGAAATCGGAGTGCCGTTACCTGAACCACCAGTGATCATGCAGGGCAATGGCCGCGCTGATCGCCGCCGTGATGGCCGCGTTCACAATCCGGTCATAAACTGAGCGCCGAATTTCGCTTTTTTCGAGTTGCGTCACCCGGTCTTCCACCAGCTTTACCCGGCCCGGCTGCCCGCTCCCGACCAGCATGTCCATTTTGGCTTCCAGCCGGCCCAGTTTTTCCAGCACCTCTCCCTGAAAATCGCTGTCCGTCACTCGCATCACCAGCGACTGCCTGCCCGCGCTCCCCGGGTGGGCGTAATTGGCCGAGATGTCGTCCTCGCGGTCTTTCATAATGGATACTTGAGGTGCAAGGCGGTCGTGTACCGCGAATATTTTGGCGGCGTCGAGTTGTCGAACTGCCGCAGGTAATAGTTTTGCACCGCGGCCAGCCGCGTCAGGGTGAAGGTCTGGGTGGAGAAGCGGCCAGCCAGGTTGCGGTCGTTATCCTGCCCCCAGCCGAAGTCGGTCCATCGCACTTCGCTGATCGTAGTGGTGGACGGGGTTTGCGCCCACGATGCCGTCAGCCCCACCCCTACAAACGCCAGCAAGTAGAAAAGCCGCCCCCAGGGGCGGCGG
>Ga0207678_10000644_pt1 | contig 32105 bp, 31 predicted proteins | sample KBSC63metaG_FD_184319 | JGI IMG/M metagenome (GOLD analysis project Ga0207678, IMG submission 184319) | Corn rhizosphere microbial communities from Kellogg Biological Station, Michigan, USA - KBS C6-3 metaG (SPAdes) (version 2) | ecosystem: Host-associated > Plants > Roots > Rhizosphere > Soil ... | reverse complement strand
GCACAGCCATAGCTCGGGCTATGGCGAGCATTTGCAACGACGAGCGGGCGCCTTCTGGCGTGACGAGCGGGCATGATCGAAAGACTCTCAGCCTCTCAGGCCAAGGCGCGTTCGCGCCGGGTGAGCAGGACGCCGCCGACGGCGACTGCACTGACGACCATCTCAACACCAAGCGCCGTCCAGGCCAATCCGGTCGCACCCGCTGCACCGCCATACGTGGCCGCGCCGATCACGCCGACGATGCCTCCCACGACCATGCTGGTGCGGTACGCCGTGTCGTACCGGCCGCTGCCGAGAATCCAGTAGCCGAAGAACTTCCAGCCAAGCAGAAAGGGCAGCAGCCAACCAAGGATGAGCGTGACCTTGCGCAGACTGTGCAGATCGAGACCGCCGGCACGCGGGACAAGCATCGGCTCGACAACTGGCCACATCACGTTGCCAATGGCGAGCAGCAGCATGCCCACCACCGCTCCGCCCACAGCCCAGGCAGATGCGTAGCGCAAGGCCGCATGCGCACTCGTCGCGAACAAGGTGACGATGCGCGGATAGACCACTGAGAAAACCGGCTCCGCTGCATTCAGCACGGCACGCACGAGGCGATCAGCCATGAAATAGGTTCCCAGTTCCGTCTTCGCCATCTGCAGCGACGCGGCGGCCGGCAGCGCGAAGGAATAGGCGGCGCCCGCGATGGCAACCGGCAACATGGTCCAGCCGAGTTTGAGTCCATTGCCAAGTTCGTGCTTGGCCCAAAGGGAAAGGGTCGAAACATCTTCGCCTGCAAAGTCGCGGCGCAACCAACGCCAGCCAAACCACGCAAGCGCCGACGACATGGCAAGCTGCATCAGCACGTAAGCCTCGACGCTGCGCGCGAACACCCAGCATGCGCCCAGCATCAAGGCATACACGGCCAGTTCGACACGCGCCCAGCGATTGAGTTGTTGTGTCGCCTGCAGGTACCACGTGGCCGGCCAGCCGAGCACACAGGCCAGCCCCGCGATGGCAATGGTGTCAAACCAAGGATGTGTCGACCCGTGCCCCGCCACCTTCACCGCCACCACAGACAACAGGGCGGTGGGCAGGCACAGCACGCAGCGCGACGTGAAAATCTGCTGCGCGAGTTGCCAGCGCCGAGGCGTGTCGGCAGTGACGGCCAACCGGGTCGCTGCCGCCAGAAAGCCTCCCTCGACAATCATCGACAGCAGACTCGCCCACACGAGGATGAAACTCAGGCGACCGAACTCTTCTGCCCCCACTCGCGATGCCACCAGCGGCAGCACAAGCAATGGCAAGAGCAGCCGCACCGCGGCCGCCGCATACACCTGCGGCAACGAGTGCAAGAGCCGCGGCGACGCAGTCATGTCGCGACGCACTTGACCAAAAGGCGGGCGGTGTCATCGACGCGGTGCAGGATTTCCGGCTCGCGGCACACAAGGCTGGTCATGTTGAATGGTTTTACTCGTGCAACGATGTCGCGGTCTGCTTCGGACAGATCGGCCAGCACAGTCTGAATACGGTCAGCGGTACGGCCAAGCTCCCCGCCGCTGCGGGCAAGCGCAGCATTAACGATTTCCTTCATCTGGCGGTCGGTTGAGATCTCGGCATCGGGGAAAGTCGGTGAAACTTTCATTGTCGCACCCGGTAGAACCTGAGCAGGTTGGGCAAGGCGCTCGCGCCTGGGCGCGGACTGGCGCTTCGATTGGAGACACCGCGATAGTGACGCCCGCTTTGCCCACCCTGCGTCTAGTGCAGTGTTTCACGCTATGCGAAACATAAGACCGCGTCTTTGGCCCCGTGACGTCGTTGCAAATTCTCGCGATACCGCAGGTATCGCTGCGGTTTGCGCCTAGCCACGCGGCCAAATCCACGGTCTTATTAAGTTCCGCATAGCGTGAAACACTGCACTAGTCGTAGGCCTGCCCCGCCTCACGCATCAGCCGAGGCCAGCTGAATGCCTTTTGCGCCCTTTGGAACGCCTCGACCACTTCTTCGCGATGCATCTCTAGGTGGCCCAAGCAGTCCAGTACTGCCTGCGCACTGCGATCTTTGAGGAGCAATGCTTCCAGCCCATACCGTCGCATGAACGCACCCAGATCGCCGACATCCGAACAAATGAACAACCGGCCATGGCTCAAGAGCGAATACAGCGCGCCGGACTGCGAAGCGGACTGGTATGGCAACAGGAACACTGCATCCTCTGCCAGCAAGTCCAGCAGGTGAGCTTGGTCGAGATACTCGTCATGCACCGCAACGCCCAAGCCGATCAATTCCTTGCGCAATCCTCGCAACTCGCCGGCCCAGGCCCCGTAAATCGCCAGCGACAAGCCGCGCTGGCGGATCCCATCGGAGCGGGCAAGGTCGGCAAACAGCTCGACACCCTTGTAGGGTTTGACCGTGCTCCAGAAGACGAGCGAGCCAGGTCGCATCGAAATGTCGTAGGGAACCACCTCGCACTGCGGCGCCACGGGCAGCAGACCGTGAGGCAACACGCTCGCCTTCGCCCTGAACACGTCACCGTAGCGCTGCATGAAATCGTCGTGTGTGGCTTGGCTCACGAACACCAGCGAGCGTGCGAGCGACGCAAGCCGCTCGGTCGGGCGATGCCGAAGTCCTGCAAAGCCATGAGGCACGGCGTTGTGCACCGTGAAGACAAACTTTCTTCGCAGCAGGAAGAACACAAGCCACTCCGCTGGCCAGAACCCGCTGAACTGCAGGTTGATCGTGGCGTATCGAGGCGCGTTCCACAGCAGGGTCGCCAGCAAGCCGACGTAGGCGAGCGCCCCACGCCATCGCGACGCCACGGTGCTTGAAATCGATCTGGCCCGCACCGTCACGCCCGACAGACTGGGCATCGCTTCCAGGAACTCCACGTTGTAGCGTGTCTTCGACCCGTAGAAGTCGACCAACCTCCCCTGCCCCGCCAACGCCTTCACCAGCTGAAAGTCGTAAGGCAGGATGAACGACCCCGGATCAACGATGGCCAGGCGCGAACTCAAGGCGATGCGGCCGCTCAATGAGCGAGCCAGAAGCGACGATCCAGGCGATATCTGGGCTTGCCGCGCCGCTCGCCGATGTCCACCGCCGGGTTGCCGCCCACCATGCGATACGGCGGAACGCTCTTCGTGACCACCGACCCCGCCATTACCACCGAGCCCTCACCCAGGTGCACGCCGGGCATGATCATCGCGCCGGCAAACACGACGGCGTAGTCATCGATGCGCACCTCTTGCCCCTTCGTGGCAAAGGTCTCGTCGTGCGGGTCATGTCCCATGGTGTAGATCTTCGTGTCATGGGCAATGGACACCTGGCGACCGATTCGGATGCCTGCACGGTTGTCGAGGTAGACACCTCTGTTCACCAGCGTGCCCTCGCCGACCGAGAGCCGTCCCACATGAAAGAAGCGGATACCGCCCTGCAAGGTCGCGCTGCGGTCGATGTCGAATCGGCAGACCCTGTAAAGCAGCGGCCGAAGAACGAACGGCAACAGTCCATGGATTGTGTTGATGGCCGCCAGCCCGAGGAAGTAGAGCTGGTCGACGACGCGGGAGGAGCGTGAACTCATGAGCCCCGGGATTCTAGTGTCGCGTTGTCGGTTGATCGCGCCCCTGTCGGAGCGCAGTGCAAGGCGTGCCGACGAGTCATTGCCATAGCTATGGCGAAGAGGCGCAACGCCGCAATGCGCTTCGAGAGCAAGCGAGCAGCCGGCACTTGTGGCCTGACCCGACATTAGGCGCCAGCCGTCCGGACACTGCCAGGGTGCGCACCTACAATCAAGGGTTTGCCTCTCAAAACTGTAAACCACGCCATGGACCAAGACGACAACCAGCTCATCGCCGAACGCCGTGAAAAGCTCGCCGCGATCCGCAAACAAGGCGTGGCCTTTCCGAACGACTTCAAACCGAAGAACCATGCCGCCGACCTGGCGCTGAAGTACGGCCCGCTGGAAAACGAGGAACTCGAGCCGCAGGGCATCAATGCCGCCGTCGCCGGCCGCTTGATGCTCAAGCGCGTGATGGGCAAGGCGAGCTTCGGCACGCTGCAAGATGCATCGGGTCGACTCCAGCTCTTCATTACCAAGGATGCGCTGGGGGAAGAGGTCTACAACACCTTCAAGCACTGGGATCTGGGTGACATCCTCGGCGCCGAGGGCACCCTCTTCAAGACCAAGACCGGCGAGCTGTCAGTACGGGTATCGAATCTGCGCCTGCTGACCAAGAGCCTGCGTCCGCTGCCCGACAAGTTCCACGGCATGACCGACCAGGAGCAGAAGTACCGCCAACGTTACGTTGATCTCATCACCGACGAGGACGCCCGAGCCCGCTTCGCCGCGCGCAGCAAGGCTGTCAGCTCCATCCGCAACTTCATGGTCGAGCACGGCTTTCTCGAGGTCGAGACGCCGATGCTGCACCCCATTCCCGGCGGTGCAAACGCCAAGCCCTTCAAGACGCACCACAACGCGCTGGACCAGGAGATGTTCCTGCGCATCGCGCCCGAGCTGTACTTGAAACGGCTGATCGTCGGTGGCTTCGAGCGGGTGTTCGAGATCAACCGCAATTTCCGCAACGAAGGCATCTCGGTTCGGCACAACCCCGAATTCACGATGATGGAGTTCTACGCGGCATACTGGAACCATCACGATTTGATGGACTTCACCGAGAGCGTTCTGCGCCACGCCGCGCGCTGCGCCACCGGTTCGGCCGCCATCACCTACGCAGGCAAGCCGGTGGACTTGGACAAACCTTTCGCCCGCTTGTCGGTGCGCAGTTCGCTCGTAGCGCATGCGGGCCTGAGCGAAGCCGAGGCTGACGACGCCGAGGTGTTGCGAGCAAAGCTCAAGGCGCTGGGCCATGAGGCGCTAGCGCATTGGAAGCTGCCCGAACTGCAGTTCGGCATGTTCGAGGCGGTCGTCGAAGAAAAGCTCTGGCACCCGACCTTCATCATTGACTACCCAGTCGAGGTGTCGCCGCTGGCTCGTGCTTCCGACACCAACCCGGCGATCACCGAGCGCTTCGAACTCTTCATCACTGGCCGCGAGTACGCCAACGGTTTCTCAGAGCTCAACGACGCCGAGGACCAGGCTGCGCGCTTCCAGGCGCAGGTAGCGAACAAGGACGCCGGCGACGAAGAGGCGATGTACTATGACGCCGACTTCATCCGTGCGCTCGAGTACGGCATGCCACCGACGGGTGGCTGCGGCATCGGCATCGACCGGCTCATCATGCTGATCACCGACAGCCCAAGCATCCGCGATGTGATCCTCTTCCCGTCGCTGCGCAAGGAAGCTTGATTCGACTGGTACTGCGCCTCACCAAATTGACAAATTGATCGATGGATTGGTTCGCCAGGAAGCCTCCCGTACGCCCTGAGGTATCGAAGGGCCCCCGCCGCTATCGCGAGGATTTGCAACGATTCCTGGCAAGCGACGACACGAATCAGTGTCAACGGTAAAGCGCAGTACTCGCTATTCTGAAAATTCGGGAAGGATCTGGCGCGAGATAACCGGCCAGAGTCCGTTCGGGACTGAGGTAGCGAAGCCTCAACACTACCGATGCTTGAACGCCGGTTTGCGCTTGTTCACGAACGCATCCATGCCTTCCTTCTGGTCCTCAGTCGCAAAGAGCGAATGGAACATCCGGCGTTCGAACTGGATGCCTTCGCCGAGAGGGCCTTCATACGCACGGTTCACGCATTCCTTGACCATCATCACACTCGGCCCGCTGAACTCGCAAATCGTCTGCGCTGCGGCGAGAACCGTGTCGATCAATTCCGCCGCCGGCACCACACGCGACACCAATCCCGCGCGTTCGGCTTCGGCCGCGTCCATCATGCGGCTCGTCAACAGCAGGTCCATTGCCCTGGACTTGCTGATGGCCCGCGGCAGTCGCTGTGTGCCGCCGGCACCTGGGATGATGCCGAGCTTGATCTCCGGCTGACCGAACTTGGCCGTATTGGCCGCGATGATGAAGTCGCACATCATCGCCAACTCGCATCCACCGCCCAGCGCAAAGCCAGCCACCGCGGCGATGACTGGCTTGCGGATCGAGCGGATCGTCTCCCAATTGCGAGTGATGTAGTCGGTCTTGTAGACGTCCATATAGGTCCATCTCGACATCGCCGCGATGTCCGCGCCTGCGGCGAACGCCTTCTCGCTGCCAGTGATGACGATGCAACCGATGGCTTCGTCGGCATCGAAGGCCTTCATCGCCGCGCCCAGCTCATTCATCAGCCCGTCATTCAACGCATTCAACTGCTTGGGCCGGTTCAGCGTGATCACGCCCGTCTTGCGCTCGCCGCTGCCTCGCACGTCGGTGATGATGAATTCATAGCTCATGGAGAATCTCCGTTTCTTGGGATGCGCAACTATACGAAGCGCCGCAATCCCGCATCGTCACTGCGACGCCAGTTGCGGCTTTCTGCGGATCATGAGGTCGATGAAGGTGTCTGCATCCTGTTGGATGCGAATGCGAACCGGCAGGTAGGCAAGCGAGGGCGCAAACCATATCTCTGACGTCAGGTCACCGCCTTTGCGGGCCACGCGGCGCGGCTTCAGGTGAACGCCTTCAACGGCGCCGAAAGGCGTGTGCAGCGTTTCTGTGTCGAGCACGTCGTAGACCCAGCGGTCGATATTGCGGGGCAAGGCGAGCGGGACCTCGATGGAGTTGCCCGCCGTGAGCAACTCAGGGCGCACGGTGAACAAATAGGTGAGCTGCACGAATTGGCTTGCAGCGTCCTGCACGCCAGGCCACCGCTCGCGACGATGGCCGTCGGGCAGGATGATCGCGTCGGGCTCGAAACGGATCGTCCAGCGTCGCCTGTCGCGACCCACGATCTTGCTGTCCTCGTCGTAGCTGTGCGGGAACAAGCCGTCCGGCGTGAGATGCCCGTCGCTCGTCATCTTGCGCGACAGCAGCGGGAAGAGGCTCAAGCCCACCGTCACGTCCAGGTGCACTTGGTAACGGTTGCCGGAGCGAATCCATTCGACCTGCGCGGCGCCATGGATTTCACCCTGGTAGTTGCCGGTCAAAACGTAGCTCAGCCTTGTCGATGTCGGCCAGGAAAAGGCAGGCACACTGCCGGCTCCCGCGACTGGCAATGCGACTGGAGCCGCCGCGGAAGCATCGGACGACGGCGCCGAAGCGTTCTGTGCCGGCTGGCTCGCCCCGGGGTCCGGCTGACTGGGGGCGGGCTCGGGCGGCGTCGGTTCGGGGGCAACCTGCGCCGCCTCCTCTGCCATCGCCACGACCTCCTGCGCGGCAGAGGCAGCCGATGCAGCCGCATGCGTCCGGTTGGCGGTCTCTGACTTCTTCTGCCGGGTCACGGCAGGAGCTTTGGCGGGCGCCGTCGGTTCCATCTCACGCACGTACACTGCCTCGATTCGCTCCGGCATGTCAGCATGGACCGTGAGGTCCATCATGCGATCACCCATCTGCTGTGCGATGCAACCGTGGATTACCACCACGCCTGTCACCACCGCGATGGCAACTGCGCGACGTTGCCAGGGCTGCCCTGCCCCAACGACAGCACGCCACAGATTCAACCGGTGAACCATGCCTTGCGCAGGGCGAGCGCCGGCCGCTGCGCCCGGGCGTCGGGCGTGAGCACGATGGTGCCCACGACCTGATCTTCTTTCGGCAGGGCCAGCGGCAAGCTCAAGACTCGTTGATCGCGAGTCAGCATCAGGTTGCCCGCGGCGCCCTGTGTCAAGAAGCGCGAGGCGTCATCGAGCCGGCGCACGCGCCAGCCGTCGACCGCCAGCAGTTCATCGCCCACCGACACCCCCGCGCGCTCGGCCGCTCCGCCGCGCAGCACATGGGTGACACGCACACCCGTCAGAGCGCTCTCGCTCACGCGCAGACCGAGCCGCTGCGCCGCGGTCGGCGGCTGCGCCTGCCAATGCACACCGAAGCGTTCGAGCAGTGTTTGCAAGGGCAGGTCTCGGGTTCCATGCACGAAGTCCTGCACCTCCTCATCCAGCGACCGGCCACCCACTTCCCGAAGCACTTCGCGGATGTCGCTTTCACTGATCGGCCCGCCCTCGCTGCGTGTCCACAGGCCGCGCATGACTTCGTCGAGCGAGCCCTGCTCTGAGCGCAGCGTCAGGTCCAGCGCAAGCGCCACCATAGCGCCCTTGGTGTAGTAGCTGATCGTTGCGTTGGGCGTGTTCTCGTCGGTGCGGTAGTACTTTACCCAGGCATCGAAGCTCGACTGCGCGACGCTTTGCACATGGCGCCCGGGCGAGTCGAGCACGCCGGTGATGGTCTTGGCGACCAGCTTGAGGTAGCGCGTCTCATCGATCAGCCCCGCGCGAAGCAGCAGCAAGTCGTCGTAATAGGAGGTGAAACCCTCGAAGAACCAGAGGAGCTCGGTGTAGTTCTCGCGCGTGAAGTCGTAGGGTGCGAACTCGCGCGGCTTGAGGCGTTTGACATTCCAGGTGTGGAAGTATTCGTGGCTGATGAGGCCCATCAGCGTCACGTAGCCATCGGTCGCCTCGGCCTTGCCCTTTTGTGGCAGATTGCGCCGCGCGTCGATGAGAGCGGTACTTGCACGGTGCTCGAGCCCGCCGTAACCCTCGTCCACCGCATTGAGCAGGAACACGTAGCGTTCGAAGGGCGGTTTCTTGTCCCCGTGCCAGAACCCGATCGCCGACTCGCAGATGCGCTTTGCATCGGCGATGAGCCGCTCGCCGTCGAAGTCCGGATACGTGCCCGCCACGACGAACTCGTGCGGCACCCCAAAGGCGTCGAAATGCCCGCGCCAGAAGCTGCCCAACTCCACCGGGTGGTCAACGAGTTCGTCATAGTTCTCGGCCCGGTACAGCCCCTTGCCGCGGGCATCCACCTGAACCTGCGTCATCGCCGTCGCCACCTGCCAGTCGGCGGGCATGTGCATCAGCTCGATTTCGTGCGACTCGTCCTCGCGCCCCTCGACTCGAAGGCAGACGCTCGTGCCATTGAAGAAGCCCCGTTGCGGGTTCAGAAATGCCGCACGCACGGAAGTGTCGAAGGCGTAGACGAGGTAGGTCACCACCAGCGCTCCCTGGGCGTCGCACTTGGCCTCCCAGGATGCCTTGTCGAGCTGCTTGAGGGGCACCTCGCGCGCGCCCTGCCGGGCGGTGAGTTCCGAAAGATGGCGGGCGAATTCGCGCACCAGGTAACTGCCTGGAATCCATACCGGCAAGCTCAGAATCTGGCGCGCCGCCGGGTTGGGAACTGTCAGCGCGACGCGATACAGGTGGGCATTCGGGTCGGCAACGTCAATGCGATAGGAAATCATCGGGGTGGTGGGCAGCCGGTGGTGCGGACCATTGTCGCCGCAGCCGCAGGTGCCGCACCCAGATCAGCGGCTGAGAGCATTTCGAGCGTGTCTGCAGCACGTCAAAAGGCGCCTGACCTAGGCGCGAAGCGCAGCCCATGCTATGGCGAGCATTTGCAACGACGAGCAGTGGGGCTTTTGGCGTGATGCGCGGGCATGAACGAAAGACTCTCAGCCTCTTAGCCAGCCTTGCGCGGCGTCGCCGAAGCGAGGTTCTTTTCGACTTGGTCGATCGGCAGGGCACCCGGGATGCGTTTGCCGTCTTCGAAAATCAAGGCCGGCGTGCCGTTGATCTTGTACTTGCGACCGAACGCCACGTTACGCGTGAGCGCGCCAGCATCGCAGGCACCCATGATGCGCGTCGGGGCTGTGGCTTCGAGCATCCAGTCGCGCCAAGCCTTGGTGTTGTCTTTCGCGCACCAGATGTTGCGCGACTTGTCGGGAGAATCGCCGCCGAGAATGGGGTACAGGAAGGTGTAGACCGTCACATCCTTGATCTGCTGCAAGTCGCGCTCGAACTTCTTGCAGTAACCGCAGTTCGGGTCCGCGAAGATCACCAGCTTGCGCGCACCAGTACCCTGTTTCCAGACGATTGCGTCTTTGAGCGGCAGGCTGGCAAAGTCGATGGCCGTGAGCTTGCTGACACGCGCCTCGGTCAGGTTGGTGTGCGACTTGGTCTCGATCACAGTACCTTCAATCACATGATTGCCCTGCTCGTCGGCGTAGAAAATGTCCGTGCCGAAGCGCAGTTCATAGATACCGGGAATCGCCGTCTTGCTGATCTCGTCAATCTTCGGCCAATCGGGGAAGCGCTCGGCGATGTTCTTGCGGATGGCGGCATCGTCGGCGACGGCGCTTTGCATGGAGGCGGCGAAGGCGCCGGCGCAGAAAACGGCAAGCAGGATGCGGCGAAGATTTGACATGGAAGGCTTTCAGGAGTCGAGCGCCCGGGCGGCGAGCCAGCGCTTGAGCGGGGAGAGGTGGTTGACAAGAGTCAGGCCACGGTTGCGAAGTTCCCGCACCGTGGGGTTTGGATGTGCAAAAAGTTGCAGCAGGCCATCGGTCATCTGGCGCATGGCCCAGGTGGGTACGAGGCGTTCTCGGGCATAGCGGCGCAAAAGCCTCTCGTCGTCGAGGTCACGCCAGGGCTCACGCTCGGCGATCACGCGGGACAAGGCCGTGACGTCGGCAAGGCCGAGGTTGAGGCCCTGCCCGGCCAGCGGATGGACGACGTGGGCCGCGTCGCCCAACAGGACCCAGCCGCGGCCCGAGACCGCGCTTGCCCTGCCGCGCAGCAAGGGCCAGGCGACGCGCGGCGACGCCAGTTCCAGTTGTCCGCCGGCGTCGCCGGTCGCTTCCATCAAGGCCTGTTCGAAGGCATGGTCTTCAAGCGCCAGCAGCGATTCAGCCTGGTCGTTGGGCAATGACCACACCAGCGCATACGAGGCGCCTGATTGCGGCGTATCAAAAGGCAGCAGGGCGAGCACGTCGGGGGAGCGAAACCACTGCCTTGCAATGTTGCGATGTGGGAGGTTCGTCTTGAGGCGTGCGGCAATCGCTCGGTGACCATAGTCCTCGAGTTCGAAACTCACGCCGCACGCTTCGCGCGTGCTCGAAGTCTTGCCTTCGCACAGCGCGGTGAGCGGCGCCTCTACCTCGTCGTCGCTTTCGACCGTCACATGCGGTGCGAACCGCACCGCTGCAGCCAACTCGCGTTCGAGCACGGCGGCGTCAACGATGTGTGCTAGTTCACCCACACGAGAATCCCAGGCGGAAAACTCGATGAGTCCACCCGATGAATCACCCTCGATGTGCATGTCGTGCACGGGCGTCGCGGCCTGCCTGGGCAATGCATCCCAGACCTTGAGACTTTGGAGCAGGCCAACCGACGTAGCGTTGAGTGCAAAGGCCCGAATGTCAGGGGGGCCCTCGCGGCGAGCGGGGTCCGCACGCAAGGCCACCTGCAGGCCCAGGCGCGCCAAGGCGAGCGCGAGGCTGCTACCCACGATGCCCGAACCGCGAACCAAAACGTCGTACCTTTTCATCGGCGACGATTGTAGGGACGCCGCAATAGCCCCTGGTTCCTGAGCAAGGGCACAATTTCGGCCCTGAAGGGATAAATAGACATGACAGTCTGGATACGCCGCGGCGCTTGGGCGCTGCTGGTCTTGGTAGTGTTGACGGTCGCAGGTGCCGCCTTGTTCGTCGCGAGTTTCGACGCGAACAAGTACAAGGGGGTCGCCGTCGACTGGATGAAGACGCACCGGCAACGCACGCTTGTCATTGACGGACCGATTGAGCTATCGATGTTCCCGCGGCTCGCGCTCAAGGTGTCGAGGGTCACTTTAAGCGAAGCGGCGAAAGCTGAGAACTTCGCGTCGATCGACTCGGCCGGGCTGGCCGTCGATGTGCTGCCGCTCTTGCGCGGAGATGTGGTCGTGGGGCGCATTGAAGCCAAGGGGGTTCGCGTCACCTACCTGCGCGATGCCAAGGGCAAGAGCAACATCGACGACTTGCTGAAATCCGACTCCGGATCCGAGCCCGACCAGGCTCGCGCGAGCAAGCCGGTGCGCTTCGACGTGAGCGGCATCACGCTCAGCGACTTGAAGGCCATTGTCAAAGATGACATGACTGGCACCAACGGCCAGCTGCTGCTGCGATCCTTCAAGTCAGGCCGCCTTGCCAATCGCGTCGAGGCACCAGTGGACATGGACATGCAGTTCGACTTCAAGCAGCCCGCAGTCAAGGGGATGCTGAGCGGTGACACGAAACTGATGCTCGACACCGAGACGCAATCGGCCGCCCTGCGCCAGATGAGCCTGCTCTTCAAGGGCGATGCCCCCGGCGCCAACGCCGTCGACCTGACGCTCAAAGGCAGTGTCGCCTGGGATGGCTCGAAGAAGAGCATCAATGCCGATGCACTCTCGATTCGCTTGAGCGGCCACACCGGCACCTTGAAGCATGAAGGCAGCACCTTGTCGATCGATCGTTTCGCCTTCGAACCCGCTGCGCAGACGCTCACGCTGCGAAAGTTGCAAGCCGCCGTGAAAGCCACGCAGAGCGGACACCCGGTAACGCTGGACCTCGAATGGCCCGAGCTCGCCGTCGCGGGCAAATCGATCAGCGGCAGCGCCTTCAGCGGCAAACTCTCACGGGGCGGTGACATGCCCATGACCGCGCGATTCAAGAGCACGGCGCCCAGCGGCAGCTTTGAAGCAGTGCGCCTGCCCGCGTTCGAGGCGCAAGTCGAAAGCGACGCGCCTCAGCGCAAGTTGGCTGGAACGTTGCGCAGCGACCTCACGCTCAAGCCATCGCAAGCCACACTGGTCATGGACAAACTCGACCTGCAAGCCAAGGTGCAGGAGCCGCAGCTGCAGCCGCTCGCGCTCAATGTGCGCGGCAATGCGGTCGCATCGACCCAGCGATCGAATTGGAACATTGCCGGCCAGCTCAACAACAACCGCTTCTCGACCGAAGGTACAGCCACGCTCTCAGGCGACACGCCGCGCATCACAGCAAAGGCCAACTTCGATTCGCTGGACCTGAATCAACTGCTGGCCACCACGGCAGCTCCCGCCAAGCCTGCAAAGGCGAGCAGTACCGATACGCCAGTCGACCTGAGCGGTTTGCGCGCAGTGAACGCCCAGGTCAGCCTGCATGCCGGACGCTTCGTCTTCCAGCAGTACAAAGTGGCCGATGCCCGCATCGAAGCCTTGCTCGAAGGCGGCATGCTGCGCATCAACGAACTGCAGGGCAAGGCCTGGGGCGGACAATTGAATGCGACAGCCTTTGCCGATGCGCGGGCCAGCCGTATCGCGATCAAGGGCAGTGCCACGGGCGTGGACGTGAATGCGCTCATCAAGGACGTCGCGGCGAAAGACTGGATCGAAGGCACGGGCCGCGTGAACTTCGATCTCGACAGCGCCGGACGAAGCGTGAACGAGATCAAATCGCGGCTGAAAGGCAGCTCGGCGTTGGTGTTGCGGGATGGGGCAGTCAAGGGCATCAACCTCGCGAAAAGCTTGCGCCAGGCCAAGGCCGCGCTCACCATGAAGCAGGATGCCGCGCAGAAGGCGAATGAGACAGAGAAGACCGACTTCAGCGAGCTTTCGGCCAGCTTCCAGATCGCTGACGGCGTGGCGAGAAGCCGTGATCTCGACATGAAGAGTCCATTCCTGCGCATGGGCGGCGAAGGTGCGATTGACGTGGGTCGCGGGCGCATCGACTACCTGGCGCGCGCCACCGTGACATCCACGATGAAGGGGCAGGATGGCGCCGATCTCTCGTCACTGAAAGGGCTCACGATTCCGGTACGGCTGACCGGGCCATTCGAATCGCTGGACTGGAAGATCGAGTGGTCTACCGTCGCCGCGGCCGCTGTCACGAAGAAACTCGAAGACAAGATCGGCCAGCAGCTCGGCCTCAAGCCAGCGCCCGAGGGCGCGTCGAAGCCATCGCCCACCGACGTGCTCAAGAAGGGACTGAAGGGACTGTTCAAGTGAGCGATCTGCAAGTCGCATCGCTGCGCTGAACGTGTATCCGATCAAGAGCTGCGCGGGCGTGAGCTTGAACGAGGCACTGCTGGTCGAAACCGGGTTGGAGTTCGACCGAGCCTGGATGGTCGTCGACAGACGGGCCGTTTCGTCACGCAGCGTGAGCTGCCTCGCATGGCTTTGATCCGCCCGAGCTTGAGAACACACGAGATGGTCCTTCGCGCCCATGGCATGCTGGCGCTTCATATGGCCCTCGATACCGTCGAGGCGCCCTGCCGCGTCAGAGTATGCGACGGCGTGGAGACAAATGGCGAGGATCACCTTGAGGACATCGGATTCGACACGCCCGACGGCGCCGTTCGGATCAAGCTCGTCAAGCCCTACGCGCGCTGCCCCATCCCGACATCGACCCCGTCACCGCCGAGCGCGGTCACGCGGTGGGCGATGCTCTCCTCGCCTACCGCTCAGATTCGCGCGTGGGCGGCGCTGTCACCTTCGGCATGAATGCGGTCATTGTCGAAGGCATCGAGCGTGAGCTTCGCGTGGGGCAGACCGGTGCCGCGAATTACAAGTTCGACTAGCCGGTAGACCAAGCTCGGCGTTGCCAACGGTGCATTTCGTGGTGGCGTCACCGCCTACTTGGCTCTCGGAAGCTCCATGGGCAATGCCTTGGCATCGCGCCCGCCTAAAATCCGTCTTTCCCTCGAAGTCCAGAAAGTCCTCCATGAGCCTCAAATGCGGCATCGTGGGCCTGCCCAATGTCGGCAAGTCCACTCTCTTCAACGCGCTGACGAAAGCCGGCATCGCCGCGGAGAACTACCCCTTCTGCACGATCGAGCCCAACGTGGGCATCGTCGAGCTGCCCGACCCTCGCCTCGACGCGCTGTCGGCGATCGTGAAACCTGAGCGCATCGTCCCGGCCATTGTCGAATTTGTCGACATCGCGGGGCTGGTCGCCGGAGCATCCAAGGGAGAAGGCCTGGGCAACCAATTCCTTGCGCACATCCGTGAAACGGACGCTATCGTGAACGTGGTGCGCTGCTTTGATGACGAAAACGTCGTACACGTCGCGGGCAAGGTCGATCCGATTTCCGACATCGAAGTCATCCAGACTGAGTTGTGCCTTGCCGACCTCACCACCGTCGAGAAGACCTTGCAGCGGACCAGCAAGGTCGCCAAGGCCGGCGACAAGGAGGCGCAGCGCCTGCTCGATGTGCTCAACAAGTGCCAAGCCGCACTCAACGAAGCCAAGCCTGTACGCAGTATCGATTTCAGCAAGGAAGAGCAGATTGTGCTGAAGCCGCTATGTCTCATCACGGCCAAGCCAGCGATGTTCGTTGGCAACGTCGACGAGAGCGGCTTCGAGAACAACCCCTACCTCGACAAGCTGCGTGCCTACGCAGACCGGCAAAGGGCCCCTGTCGTTGCCATCTGCGCGAAGACCGAGGCCGAACTCGCCGAGATGGAAGAAGAAGACCGCCTCATGTTCCTCCAGGAGATGGGCCAGACCGAACCCGGCCTGAACCGCCTGATCCGTGCTGCCTTCAAGCTCCTGGGTCTGCAGACCTACTTCACCGCCGGCGTGAAGGAGGTGCGCGCCTGGACCATCCACGTCGGCGACACCGCACCACAGGCCGCGGGCGTCATCCACACCGACTTCGAAAGAGGCTTCATCCGCGCTCAGACCATCGCATACGACGACTTCGTGTCCTTCAAGGGCGAACAGGGTGCGAAGGACGCTGGAAAGATGCGGGCAGAAGGCAAGGAATACGTCGTGAGGGATGGGGACGTGATGAACTTTTTGTTCAACGTCTGATGATCTGGCCATCTTTCCTCAAACGTCAGGAAGGCCTAGAAAACAGAAAGTCCAACAGAACGGTGAACTTTGTTTCTCGGCGTTGCTGGGAATTCCACAAGTAGCCATCTGGGTGAACTCAACCTCGGCAAATTACCCTGCGGCGAATGCGCCCACATTCACCGCACCAACTGCGGCAAATAACTTGCCGCCGCGGCGAACGAGACCCACAATCACCGCATGGATAGCGGCGGTTACCTCTACATCTGGCAGGCGCCTGACTGGCCTCACTGGCGCTACGACATTTCCGCACTGGCGGAGAGCATGGCCCAGGTCAGCCGCGCCCAAGGTTTGCTGCTGGGTCGGCTCGCGGATGTGGGGCTGGGTCTGCGCGACGAAGCCAGTCTGGCCACCCTGACCGACGATGTGCTCAAGACCAGCGAGATCGAGGGTGAGCACCTGAACGCGGCATCCGTGCGCTCGTCCATCGCCCGTCGATTGGGGGTGGATATCGGATCGCTAGCACCCGTCGACCGGCACGTCGAGGGAGTGGTGGAGATGGTGCTGGACGCGACCACGCAGCATATGAAACCACTCACGCAGGAACGTCTCTTTGCATGGCATGCGGCGCTGTTTCCCACGGGCTACTCCGGCCTCACCAAGATCACCACGGGCGCATGGCGAGATGATGCTCACGGCCCCATGCAGGTGGTTTCCGGTCCGATGCCTCGCCAGCGGGTGCACTTCGAGGCGCCACCGGCTGATCGCCTGACGTCGGACCTGAGCGTCTTCCTACGTTGGCTGAATGAACCGGCCCACAGCGAACCGGCACTGATCCGCGCAGGGCTCGGACATCTATGGTTGGTGACTCTGCACCCCTTCGATGATGGGAACGGCCGCATCGCCCGTGCTGTGGGTGACCTCCTGCTGGCACGTGCCGACGGCAGCCCCCAGCGCTTCTACAGCCTGTCCGCGCAGATCCAGCGCGAGCGCAAAGCCTATTACGAGATTCTGGAACGCACGCAAAAGGGCTCTATGGATGTGACTCAATGGCTGCGTTGGTTCCTCGACATGCTCAGTCAAGCGGTGGGCCAAGCGCATGGCGTGCTGGACGCCGTACTGTTCAAGGCGCGGTTCTGGCAAGGGCTGCACGGTACCAGGTTGAATGAACGTCAGGTCAAGGTGCTGAACCGATTGCTAAATGGTTTCGAAGGCAAGCTCACCAACAGCAAATGGGCGGCGCTGGCCAAGTGCTCGTCGGATACCGCGCTGCGAGACATCAGCGACCTGGTCGAGCGGGGGATCTTGCTAAGAACTGCGGCCGGCGGGCGCAGCACGAGCTATGAGCTGAAGCCTCTTTGAGAGGGCGCCCATGGATCAGTGCTTGAGGAGGAAAGCTTCCCCCGATCGGTGAGCAATCTCGCACCATATATCGACAGCAAACACTAACTTTTCCAATGCCACCCCCGAAATCAGCACTCTCGGCCAGAGAGTGCTAGTATTCGCGGAACCCAAAACCTCCCCGGGGATCTATGAGCACCATGAACCTGTCCTCTCCTACCTCTGCTCTGATCGTTCGTGACCCGTGGGCGTTGGTGCCGTCACTGGGCAACCTGGACGCCTACATCTCTGCGGTCAACCGCCTTCCCCTGCTCAGCCAGGAAGAAGAGATGTCGCTGGCGCGCCGGCTGCGTGAAAGCGCCGACGTGGCGGCCGCCGGGCAACTCGTGTTGTCGCACCTGCGGCTCGTGGTTTCAATTTCTCGCCAGTACCTCGGCTACGGCCTGCCCCACGGCGACCTGATCCAGGAAGGCAATGTCGGCCTGATGAAGGCGGTGAAGCGATTCGACCCCGACCAGGGCGTTCGCCTCGTCAGCTATGCCATGCACTGGATCAAGGCCGAGATTCACGAATACATCCTCAAGAACTGGCGCATGGTCAAGGTCGCAACGACCAAGGCACAGCGCAAGCTGTTCTTCAATCTGCGCTCAATGAAGCAGAGCCTGAAGGACGAAGCCGCGGACGTTCACACCCATCGAAATACCCTCACCCAGGGCGAAGTGGACACGATGGCGAGCAAGCTGAACGTCAAGCGCGAGGACGTGCTCGAAATGGAAACGCGCCTGTCCGGCGGCGACGTGGCTCTCGAGCCGCAAACCGACGATAGCGAAGAAAGCTACGCACCCATCGCCTACTTGGCCGACGACTCGAGCGAACCGACGCGCGTGCTCGAAGCGCAGCGCCGCGACTGGCTGGCTGGCGATGGCATCGGGAAAGCGCTCGACGCCCTCGATGCACGCAGCCGCCGCATCGTCGAAGAGCGCTGGCTCAAGGTGAATGATGACAACTCGGGCGGCATGACACTGCACGACTTGGCCAGCGAGTACGGCGTAAGCGCAGAGCGCATCCGCCAGATCGAAGTGGCTGCCATGAAAAAGATGCGCAAGTATTTGAGCGAAGCCTGAGCACGGCGCTCATTGGCTTCGAAGCGCGGACCCACGGGTCCGCGTTCTTGTTTCTCGTGGCGATAACACTTGTTGCCCGTCGCTGATCGGCAGCGACTCGCTCATTGCCGAGTTCGAGCCGCGAAACGCGCGCTTATCAGTTCAACTCGCGGCAAGCAAGGCCTTCACATCCGCATTCAGCGCCGCGAGCCCGCTGTCGTTGTTGCGCTGCTCGAATAACCGCACCTGGCCCCGGGTGTCGAAGAGGTAGGTGCCCGCCGTGTGATCTACGGTGTACGACTCGGGCGTCTTGCCCGGTGCCTTGGCAAAGAACATCTTGAAGTTCTTCGCGGTCGCGGTGGTCTGCTCGGGCGTGCCGCGCAAGGCGATGAAAGTCGGATCGAAATTGCCGACGTAGTTCTTCAGCACCGTTGGCGTGTCGCGCTCCGGATCGACGGTGATGAAGATCACCTGCAAGCGGTCGCCGTCCTTGCCGAGCGACTTCTTCACCTGTGCAAGTTCGGCCAGTGTGATGGGGCAGACGTCGGGGCATTGCGTGTAGCCAAAGAACACCGCGGTGACCTTGCCTTTGAAGTCGTCCGGCGTCCGTGTCTGTCCATTCAGGTCGGGCAATGCGAACCGATAGTTCGCGCCGGTGATGTCCACGCCTTTGAAAGTACTTGCCGGCGAGGACGCCGAGATGCCGAGCTTGTCGCAGCCGGCCAATCCACCCAAGGCGAACGAGCCCACGGCAACACATGCTGAAACGATCAACGAACGCCGGTTTGCCATAGCAGAGGACTCGCGTAGTGATCCACCAGCAGCGCGGCGAATAGCAGCGAGAGGTGGATGATGGAAAAGCGGAATGTCTTGCGCGCAAGCATGTCCGAGTACGAACGCCACAATTTCCAGGCATAGCCGGTGAATCCCGCGCCGAGCAGCACTGCAGACACGAGATAGATGTAGCTGCTCATGCCCGACACGAAGGGCAGCAAGGTACCGGCGAAGAGCACCAAAGTGTAGAGAAAGACGTGCAGCCGCGTGAACTCCGCCCCGTGCGTCACAGGCAGCATCGGCAGGCCCGACTTGCGGTAGTCTTCGGCGCGGTAGAGCGCAAGCGCCCAAAAGTGCGGAGGCGTCCATAAAAAGATGATGAGGCACAGTATCCACGCTTCGGCCGTCACCTCGCCTCGGATGGCGGCCCAGCCGAGCACCGGCGGCATGGCTCCTGACGCACCGCCGATCACGATGTTCTGCGGTGTGAGCGGCTTGAGTACCACTGTGTAGATAACTGCGTATCCGACGAACGTGGCGAAGGTGAGCCACATGGTCAGCGGATTCACGACGAAGTACAGCAAGGCGCTCCCGGCTGCGCACAGCACGGCGGAGAACATCAAAGTTTGCGTGTTGGTGAGTTCGCCCTTGGCCGTGGGGCGCCATGCCGTACGCGCCATCTTGGCATCAATGCCTTGCTCGACAAGACAGTTGAACGCCGCCGCCGCTGCTGCGACGAGCCAGATGCCTACCGTCGCCGCCAATGCAATCTTGACGTCCGGCAAGCCCGGCACCGCGAGCAGCATGCCGATGACAGCGCAAAACACGATGAGCTGCACCACCCGCGGCTTCGTCAGGGCGTAGAACTGCCGGATTCGCGAAGGAGTGCGCAAGGCGACGGAAGTGGACACAGTGTCTGACATGGGGAATCGCGAATTCTACGAAGCCTGCCGGCGGCAGACAGGTCGAGGAGGATGCTTTGGCCTGAGAGGCTGAGAGTATTTCGATCATGCCCGCTCATCACGCCAAAATGCCCCTGCTCGTCGTTGCAAATGCTCGCCATAGCACGAGCTATGACTGCGCTTTGCGCCTAGTGTCGCGTCAAGCCATTCAAGCCATAAGTGTCGGCTGCTCGCTTGCTCTCGAAGCGCATTGCGGCGTTGCGCCTCCTCGCCATAGCAGGGCTATGACTCGTCGGCGCGCCTTGCACTGCGCTCCGATAGCGGCGCGATCAACCGACACTTATGGCTTGACGCGACACTAGATCAGGCGCCTCTTGACGTGCTGCTCGGGCACGCTCGAATAACTCTCAGCCTCTGACGCGCGGCCTCGTCCGACTGAATCACGAGCCAGGAGCAGCGTCATCACGATAAGTAGCATCGCCGCGCCCGCGGTGTGCGCGATGGCAGCCGCGAGTGGCCAGCCCAGCATGACGTTGCCGAGTCCACTCGCGAGCTGCCACGCGCCAACGGCTGCCAGCGAGAGGGCGAATCTTTTCTGCGTTGCTCCACCGGTTGCCGCCAGTCGCCACGCGAGCAGGCCGATCGAAGTGAGCACGACGAGCGCGCCGATGCGGTGGGCGACGTGGATCGCAGTCAACGCAGCGAAGGGAATGGTCTCGCCGTCGTGGCCGATGCCGAGCTTGCGCAAGATCGTGAAGCCGTGAGCGAAATCCATCGAGGGCCACCAACTGCCTTGGCAAGTGGGGAAATCGGAACAGGCGAGAACAGCGTAGTTCGTGCTGACCCATCCGCCGAGCGTGACCTGCGCGATGGCGAAGATCCACACAAGGACGACGGCCCTCTTGCGTCCAGAGGTCAGGGCGATCGGCACCCGGACGCAGACCTGACTCTGCGCAGCAAGCAGCATCAGCAGGATCATCGCGCCCATCAGATGCATGGTGACGATGGCCGGGTAGAGCTTGAGCGTCACTGTCCAGGCACCGAATGCGCCTTGCACGCACACGCCGATGAAAGTGGCTGTAGGCCACCACGGCGGGGCAGTTTGGATCGAACCGGCGCCGGAAACCAACGATTTGCCTCGTGCACGCCAATACTCAAGCCAGCTCACCGCCATCAGGATCGTGATCAGCACCCCCACACCCGTCGCGAGGTAGCGATGCAGCATCTCGACCCACGCCTTCGCATGCGTCACCGGCCCGCTGGGCAAAGCCAATTGCGCAGAGCTGATTTCCTGGTGCGCGCCCAGCGGGCTCACGCTGCCGTAGCAGCCAGGCCAATCGGGACAGCCGAGACCCGAGTCTGTCAGCCGCGTGAAGGCTCCGAAGAGCGTGAGGTCAAAGGTGAGGAACAGTGTCAACAAAGTCAGAGCGCGAAGCCGTTGCGCCGGCTGCGCACTGCGATGACGCAGCCACCACCACGCGAGGGGGCCCAGCGCGAGTGTGAGCCCGAGCAACGCCATGTGAAGCACGGGCGAGAAGTTGTAGATCGGTTGCGGGTTCATCTTGAACTCAGAGGCTGAGAGTTTTTCGAGCATGCCCGAGCAGCGCGTCAAAAGGCGCCTGATCTAGGCGCAAAGCGCAGCCATTAGCTCGTGCTATGGCGAGCATTTGCAACGACGAGCAGGCGTCTTTTGACGTGGTGAGCGGGCATGATCCAAATACTCTCAGCCTCTCAGCTCCTTCGTCAGGCAGGAGCGAAGCAACATGCGGGTCGACATGTCAGCGGCCGGGCCGATCCCAGGATGCAGAGGCACGCAGCAGCCGCTCGATGTCGCGCTTGAGCTTGGAGGGGTCGGGATCGACGGGCGTGCGCATCATCCATTGACCCATCGGATCGACGATGTAGAGGTGCTCGGCGAGCTGACGGCCCCGGGCCGGCGCGAGCCAGCGCGACAGGTCGGCGCGCGGCACACGCAGCACGGTGGGCGGGTCGATCACCGAAATGGCTTGAATCACTTCAGGCCGTGGCGCTCCCTCGTCGGGGATGACCCAGACCTTGTCAACGCGCCCTTTCTCTCCACCCAAGGTTTCGCGCAACTGCCTCTGCAGGTAGAGGTGTCGTTCACACAATGAGTCACAGACCGCATCGGCCACGACGATGAACAACCACTGCCCGCGAAGGCTAGATGGCTTCACGGTCTCGCCAGACAGCGTCTTCATGGGCAGATCGCCGGGAAGTTCGCGTGTGGGCGTGATCAGCTCGCCGTAATTGTTCCGGGTCTGCGGACGAATGACAAAGTAAGTAAGGTATGAGGCCACTACCGGGGCCGCGCACACGGCGAGCACGAGCAGCATTTTCATGCGACCCAGGGCCGTTCGGCGCGTGGCATCGCCGTCCACCCCGGGCATCGGCACGGAGTGCACCGTGAAGCTCACAGGCTCAGGCGTGAAGCGAACGTCGGGGGCGGATGAGTTGGAACCAGACATACAAACCTGCCATGAGCGCACACAGGGCAAACCATTGAAAGGCGTAGCCATAGTGCTTGTAAATGTCGACAGCCGGGCGCGGCCACTGACGCAGCAAACCATCTTTGGCGTCGTCCGTGTCGTCCTGAACCACCGACAGAGGCAAGAGACGCAATCCCGTCTCGCCGGCAAAAGCGCCAAGATTGAGATTTTGACGGATGGGGCCTGATGCCACCCCGCCGAAGTCGTACAGCCTCGCAGGCGGCGGTGCGATGTGGCCGGCGATCTCGACCTCGCCAGCCGGTGTTTTCAGGGCTGGTAAACGCGTGCGGTCGAGTGTGTCGCGCGGCACCCAGCCTCGCTGGACCAGTACAGCCTCGCTGGCCATTGTTCCCCCAAGCCGCAGCGGTGTGACGACGTAGAAGCCCGGCCGGCCATTCATCTGGCGATTGTCGAGAAAGACGGTTGCGTCCTTCTCCCACAGGCCGCGCAAGTGGATGCGACGGTAGTACTGCGCGTCGGCGCCACTCGCGCTGCGCGAGAGCGCCGAAGGTGCGATTTCGGGCATCGTTGCACGTTCAACAAGCGCCTGTTGCAAGGCCTCTTTCTGCGACGCCCGGCTCAACTGCCACGCGCCGAGCTGAGCGGTCATACCCATTCCTACGAGTGTCGCCAGCAGCACGATGAGTGCGCGCCGTCGAGAAACCGCGGGCGACGCGGTCACTGTCTCACCCCAGAGGCTGAGATGACTGAGAGCGTGTCCGAGCAGCCGACACTTGAGGCTTGACGCGACACTAGGCGCAAAGCGCAGCCATAGCTCTTACCAAGGCGAGCATTTGCAACGACGAGCGTGGGCCTTTTGACGTGATGAGCGGGCATGATCGAAATACCCTCAGCCTCTCAGGCCCGCGCAAAGCGCGAGCGGATAATCGGTACGCATGAAGATTCTCATCACCGTTGCATTCGTCGCCATCCTCAGCGCGCTGGCCTTCGCTGGTGTCGCCATAGTTCGCGGCAAGGAGGGTGACGGCAAGAAGCCCACAATGATGCATGCGCTTGCATGGCGGGTGGGCCTGTCGGTGGCACTATTCCTGTGCATTCTGATCAGCTACAAGCTCGGTTGGATTCAGCCCACGGGCATCCAGCTGCGTTGACTCGCGCGGCGCACCGGAAGTGAAAAACGCCGCACTTCGCGGCGTTTTTCATGGGCGCTTTGGCGTTGTCAGAACCAGTAGACGATGACGTATAGACCCAGCCACACCACGTCCACGAAGTGCCAGTACCAGGCCGCGCCTTCAAAGCCGAAGTGACGCGTCGGCTTGAAGTGGCCCTTCATGAGTCGCAGCGTGATGAATAGCAGCATCAACATACCGACGAACACGTGGAAGCCGTGGAAGCCAGTGAGCATGAAGAAGGTCGAGCCGTAGATGCCAGAGCTGAGCTTCAAATTCAGCTCATGGTAGGAATGGTAGTACTCGAAGCCCTGCAGGCCCAGGAAGGTCAGGCCCAGCAGCACGGTGATCCACATCCACGCGATCGTCTTGCCGCGCTGACCGGCGATGAGTGCATGGTGTGCGATCGTCAGCGTGACGCCGGAGGTCAGCAGCAAGGCCGTGTTGATCGTAGGAATGGGCCACGGACCCATGGTCGTGAAAGGCTCGATCGTGCCGGCTGGCGATGCGGTGACGCCGGCCTGTACGCTCGGCCACACGGCCTTGAAGTCGGGCCACAGAATGGCATTAGACAGGCTGCCCAGCGTCGGCACCGAGTAAAGGCGCGACCAGAACAGGGCGCCGAAGAAGGCGCCGAAGAACATCACTTCCGAGAAGATGAACCAGCTCATCGACCAGCGGTACGACACGTCGATACGGTCGCCGTAAAGTCCACCTTCGCTCTCGCTGATGGCTTGGCCGAACCACTGCTTCATCGTCAAGGCCCAGAACAGCAGGCCGAACAGCAGAAGCCACTTGGCCCAGTCGGAGCCGTTGATCCACTGACCCGCGCCCATGATGACGCAGAACAGGCCGATCGAGGCCATCACCGGGAAGCGCGATGGCGCCGGGACGAAGTAGTAAGGCGCTTGCCCTTGTTGCGTCGCTGCCGACATGTTTTCTCCTGGAATTCGATCTTCTGAAACTCATTCACGCTGATTGCCGAGTTGCCGCTTTCAACGCTCCCACACTTCGTTGCCTACTTGGCCACGCCACTGGACAACACCCAGCTCACCAATGCGATCAACACACCGATGAAAATGGCCACGCCTATCAATCCTGCAAGGATGACGTGCACCGGGTTGAGCTGGTTCACGTCTTTCTCGTAGTCCACCGACTTCCGCACGCCGAAGAATGACCAGGCCACCGCCCGCATCGTCTGCAGGAACGACGCCTTGCGTTGAACAGCCTCGCGAAGCGGTTTGTGCTCGATCATGACTGCGCCCCGGTCGTCTTGATCACCGCCTGCGGCGGCGCCGGAATCTTGCCGCCCACCTCGAAGAAGGTGTACGACAAGGTAATCGTCCTCACGTCCTTTGGAAGCTTCGGGTCGATGACAAACACCACCGGCCACTGTTTGCTCTCGCCCGCCTTCAGCGTGTATTCGTTGAAGCAGAAGCACTCGAGCTTGGTGAAATACGGCGAAGCTTGCTTGGGTGCGTAGCTGGGAATCGCCTGCGCCGCCATCGTGCGCGGCTGGATGTTCTTGAACTCGTACATGACCGTCGTGAGTTCGCCGGGATGCACGTCGACGCTGCGCTTGGCAGGCTTGAAATCCCAGACACCCCGGGCGTTGGCATCGAATTCGACCGTGATCGTTCGAGCGAGGTCGACTTGCGTGTTGCCCTTGTAATTCGACGAGTTTCCCGGGACAGCCTGCTCCGACAGCGACAGGACGTTGATGCCTAGCGCATTGCAGATCGATCTGTACACCGGCACCAGCGCATAGCCAAAGCCAAACATCATCCCCACGATGACCACGAGTTTGCCGACCATGCGCAGGTTGTCACCGCGCAAGATCGGATCGTGACCGGACGGAGGCAGTGCTTGCGGCATCGTCTGCTCTGGCGTCAATCTTCAGAATCCGACGATCGCCGCTCTGGCGATGAATCCGATGAACAGCACCACGGCGACAGAGGCAAGAACCAATGCCAGCCGCAGGTTCTGCTTCTTTTGCTCAGGCGTCATGCTGCACGCTTCGTGGTTGCGTCGGAAAAGCCGGCCGATAGTCAACCGATGACCTTGGTCGCCGCTGCATTCAGCTTGGGCGGGTGCTCAAAGGTGTGGAAAGGTGCCGGCGACGGCACTTCCCATTCCAGACCCTCGGCGCCTTCCCACGGTTGCTGCGGAGCGGGTTTGCCCTCGCCACGCATCATGGGAACGACGATGAACAGGAAGAAATACACCTGCATCAGGCCGAACCAGAACGCGCCGAAAGTCGCGATCATGTTGAAGTCGGTGAACTGCATGGGGTAGTCAGCATACCGACGCGGCATGCCGGCCAGACCCAGGAAGTGCATCGGGAAGAAGGTGACGTTGAAGGCGATCAGCGAGCCCCAGAAGTGAATCTTGCCGCGCGTTTCGCTGTACATCACGCCGGTCCACTTGGGCCCCCAGTAGTAGACGCCTGCGAACATCGCGTAGAGCGAGCCGGCGACGAGCACGTAGTGGAAATGCGCGACGACGTAGTACGTGTCCTGCAGCTGGATGTCCACCGGCGCCATCGCGAGGATGAGGCCCGTGAAGCCGCCCATGGTGAACACGAAGATGAAACCCACCGCGAAGAGCATGGGCGTCTCGAAGGTCATCGAGCCGCGCCACATGGTGGCGATCCAGTTGAAGATCTTCACGCCCGTTGGCACCGCGATCAGCATGGTCGCGTACATGAAGAACAACTGGCCGGTGACGGGCATGCCGGTGGTGAACATGTGGTGTGCCCACACGATGAACGACAGGATGGCGATCGACGCCGTGGCATACACCATCGAGGTGTAGCCGAAGAGGCGCTTGCGGGCGAAGGCCGGAATGATCGCGCTGACGATGCCGAAAGCCGGCAAGATCATGATGTAAACCTCGGGGTGGCCGAAGAACCAGAAGATGTGCTGGTACATCACCGGGTCACCGCCACCGGCTGGGTTGAAGAAGGTCGTGCCGAAATGACGGTCCGTCAGCGTCATGGTGATGGCACCTGCCAGCACTGGCATCACAGCGATGAGCAAATAGGCAGTGATGAGCCATGTCCAGCAGAAAAGCGGCATCTTCATGAGCGTCATGCCCGGTGCGCGCATGTTCAGGATGGTCACGATGATGTTGATCGAGCCCATGATCGAGCTCGCACCCATGATGTGCAGCGCAAAGATCGCGGCGTCCATCGATGGGCCCATTTGCAGCGTGAGCGGCGCGTAGAGCGTCCAACCGGCAGCAGGAGCACCACCTGGCAGGAAGAACGCGATCACGATGGAGAGCGCCGCGGGAATCAGCAACCAGAAACTGAAGTTGTTCATCCGCGCGAAGGCCATGTCGGCGGCACCGATCTGCAGCGGGACCATCCAGTTCGCGAAGCCCACGAAGGCCGGCATGATGGCGCCGAACACCATGATCACGCCGTGCATGGTCGTGAGCTGGTTGAAGAGCTGCGGGTTGATGAACTGCAGTCCCGGGTGGAACAGCTCGGCGCGAATGCCCAGCGCCAGGATGCCTCCGAAGATGAACATCGTGAACGAGAACAGCAGATAAAGCGTCCCGATGTCCTTGTGGTTGGTCGCGAAAACCCAGCGACGCCAGCCGTGCGGATGATCGTGTGCGTGATCGTGACCTTGGTCACCGTGATGGTCGAGTACAGCGCTCATGGCAATTCGATTCCTAAGCTTCTTGATCTGACGGCGTTCTTACTTGCGGGCAGCAGCAATTTCGCTCGGCTGCACAATCTGACCGGTGGCATTGGACCAGTGATTTTTGGTGAAGGTGACCACAGCCGCGATCTCGGTATCCGAGAGTGCCTTCCACGAAGGCATGCCGTTGGCCGAGCCGTTCAACACCATGTGCAGTTGCTTGCTCTTGTCGGGATCGAGCACGGTGGGAGAACCATCGAGCGGCTTGATGGGGCCTCCGCCTTTGCCGTTGGGCTGGTGGCATTGCGAGCAGTTGGCGTTATAGACCTTCTCGCCGCGGGCCACGAGTTCAGGGAGCACCCAGACCTTGGACGGATCGTCGGATTTGGCGGCAATTTTCTTCTTCTCGCCGTCGACCCAACTGGAGTAGTCCTGTGCCGACAGCACCTTCACGTGGATGGGCATGTAGGCGTGCTCCTTGCCGCAGAGCTCGGCGCACTGTCCGTAGTAGTCGCCGACCTTTTCGGCGCGGAACCAGGTGTCGCGCACGAAGCCGGGAATGGCGTCTTGTTTGACGCCGAAGGCGGGCACCATCCAAGCGTGGATCACGTCGGTGGCGGTGGTGATGATGCGAATCTTCTTGTCGACGGGCACGACGAGCGGGTTGTCGACACGCAGCAGGTAGTCGTCGCCGGAGGGCTTGCCCGCGTCGGACATTTCGCGCTGGGCGACGTCCAGCGTGGAGATGAAGCCGATGCCTTCGCCTTCACCTTTCAAGTAGTCGTAGCCCCATTTCCACTGGATGCCGGTCGCCTTGATGGTGATGTCGGCTGCGCTGGTGTCCTTCATTGCAACCACGGCCTTGGTGGCCGGCAGCGCCATGAAGATGACGATGATGAATGGGACGATGGTCCAGACAATTTCGACCGTCGTGCTCTCGTGGAAGTTGGCAGCCTTTGCACCCTTGGACTTGCGGTGCTTGAAGATCGAATAGAACATGACACCGAATACGCCGATGAAGATCACCAGGCAGATGATCATCATGAAGTAGTGCAGCCACTGCTGTTCGCGCGCAATGGCAGTCACGGGCGGATGCATGTCGAGCTGGTTGACGGCGGGGCCGCCGGGCAGGCTATTGACTGCCATGGCCACCTGGGTGGTCAACACCGTGGCAAGCACAAGTCCCAACTGCCCTGCCCGCTCGATCCAACCCAGCCAAAGTGCTTTCATCGTCTTCATTGTCGTCACTTCAGTTTCAAATTCTGTTCACTGCACGACCTGGGGGTCGTGCGGCCTGGAACGGCGCAAGGCCATTCTCAATTCGTCTGCCAACTGCCGCCGCAGCTCGGGCCTGACGTAGCGCCCCACCGCCATCTTCCGCCCCTGGCCAGACAGCTCGACCAGCGAACCGTCACCCGCTCCGGGCTCCACCCTCACCCACTGCGGCTGGAACTCGACTCGCTCCAGCCGGCTGCCCGACGCATGCTCGACCGTCAGACAGTTGTCGCGCAATGCGATGGACTCGCTATCGGTGGCGTGGCGCGCATACACCAGCACCGCAACACCGACCGCCAGCAACTCGATCGCCGCAAAGGGCATCACCATCCGCGCACCTTGCCACCACCAGAAGGCAGCGACAGCAAGCGAGATACCGCAGAGCACAGAGTAAAAACCGAGCAACTGACGTGGCGCCAACGAACAGTTCCGCTTCAGCTTCCACTCGAACGCCCACTCGCCCGCCGCACCGCTCGACTCGTGGCCAAAGCGAAATGCGAAAGATGAGGGAACGAGGCTCACGGCACTACACGCACTGGGCGCGAGATGTGCACGTGAAGCGTCGGGCGAGCCGAATGCCGACATACTGTTGCGCTGCTGCTCCACGAGCGCCCAAATGGCCCCAATCGGATTGGACATACATCGAATTCGAGAAGGCCTTCGGGGTGCTCCACCGTCAACCTGAGGAGTTTAGCGCAGCGGTGGAGCTTGCCCGCATTCACCTGCGACGGGTTCGAACAAGGCTGCGCATCTCATCGAGAGAAACCATCGTCGGCTGACCAGCCTGCACCTTGGGCATGGCTTTGAAAGCGTGGCCGTAGGCAACTTCGAATCGCATGGCAATGCGCCCGTCGGGCGCTGCCAAGGCTTCGAGTTCTTGCTCGAGTCGGGCGCGCCATCGTGGAGTGCGAAGGGCCTGGAACCGCCCAGGCGCCGTGTTGCCGCCGAGGCTTCGAAGTTCGTCGAGCATCGCCTGCGGCGTGGCCCAGCTCAAGGTGATCGTTTCCTGGTCCATCACCGGATCGGCAAAACCTGCGTGCACGAGCATGTCGCCCAGGTCGTGCATGTCCACGAAAGCGGTTGTCGGGTCGGGCCATCCAGCGCTGGCATAGGTCGCGCGCAGTTCGCGCAGCGTCCCGGGGCCAAGGCAGGAAAACATCACGAAGCCATCGGCGGCAATTGCGTTCTGCCAGCGGGAGATGAGCCGAGGCGGATCCTTGACCTGGTGAAGCATCATGTTGGCCCACAGCAGTTGCGCGGGCTCGCCGAGATCATCGGATTCGAGCTTGACCTCGACGCTCTCCTTGCGCCAGCGCTTGGGCGACCACCAAGGTGTTCGTTCCGCGTCACGGCTGAGTTGAGCCAGCGCCGCGGAAGGCTCGACGAGAATGCGATGCGCATCGGGATAAGCCTGCGACAGCACCTCGGCGCTCGCACCGAGAAAGGACCACCAGTCGACGATGCGTGCCGGTTGCAGCCGGATGATCTGCAGACGCTCCGCCATGCGCCGTGCGACTTCAGCATGGAGCCATGGCGGCGAGGCCCGATGCGCGAGGCGGCGCAACACGGCGTCCACCGCGACGGCATCGAGCTGGCGTAGATCGATGGGTGGCGTGTCTGGCATGGGGCGGCAGTATATTGACCCTATCTTTTCATCATCGAGAGAATCGTTGTTCCTTACCCGACTCCTTGACGCAAGGCTCGCCCGCGCCATTCCGACCCAGTGCGCCGTCTGCCACGACTGGGACCGCGACCGCATCTGCGATGCATGCCGAACGCGCTTCATGGCCGCGGTGCCGCGATGCCTGCGATGCGCCCTTCGCGTGCCTGAGGGCGTGCGCATCTGCGGCGCCTGCCTGACCGACCCGCCCGCGCAGGACGGCGCCCTGGCTGCGATGGACTACGGCCATCCTTGGGATCGGCTCATCGGCCAGTTCAAGTTCAATGCCGCGCTCGACTTGGCGGCATCGTTCGCGAATAGTGTGGAGATCGCCTGGCGAGCCAGCGGCGGAGCCAAGCCCGACCTCATCGTCCCCGTGCCCCTGAGCGACCGGCGGTTGCGCGATCGGGGATTCAACCAATCGTGGGAGATCGCTCGTCGCGTGGGCTTGCGCATCGGCTGCCCTGCGGATGCGGGACTGGCGCTGCGCATCAAGGACACGCCGCATCAACTTGCGTTTCCCGTGGGAAAGCGCGCGGCCAATGTGAAAGGCGCGTTTGCCATCGAACCGCGACGAGTGGCCGAGGTTCGGGGCAAGTTCATAGCCGTCCTCGATGACGTGATGACCACTGGCGCCACTGTGGCAGAACTCGCCCGCGTGCTGCGGCAAGCCGGCGCAGCGCAGGTACACGCATGGGTCGTGGCGCGCACTCCAACTCCAGGCGGGTGAACCTCATGTTCAACGTCGTTCTCGTTCACCCGGAGATTCCGCCGAATACCGGCAACGTGATTCGGTTGACGGCCAACACGGGGTGCGCACTGCATCTTGTGGAGCCGCTCGGCTTTTCGATGGAAGACAAGCTGCTTCAGCGCGCGGGCCTCGACTATCACGAGTACGCGAGTGTGAAGCGGCATGCATCGTGGGACGATCTGCTTCGCTCGCAAGAGCCTGATCTGTGCCGGATGTTCGCCTTTACTACCCGAGGGGCACGGCCGTTTGCCCAGGTTGCGTGGAAGGCAGGAGATTGGTTGGTCTTCGGATGCGAAACCTCGGGCCTGCCTGAAGCTGTGCGCGATTCGTTTCCGACGGATAGGCGCGTGAGGCTACCGCTGCGCCAGGGGCAACGCAGCCTGAATCTCAGCAATGCTGTAGCGGTGGCGGTATTCGAAGCGTGGCGTCAAAATGAATACGCCGGCTCGCACTCATAGCTGGTAGCGCGTCACGCCTCAAGTCTCGGCTGCTCGCTTGCTCTCGAAGCACATGGCGGCGTTGCGCCTCCTCGCCAGAGCGACAGCTATGACTCGTCAGCGCGCCTTGCACTGTGCTGCGACAGTGGCCCGCTCAACCGACACTTAAGGCTTGACGCGACACTAGGAAAAACCCGGTGCCTCCACGAGGATTGTTGAAGAATCTTTTGATCACAGCATGGGCTCCTTCGGCAGTATGCACGGGCCCTGCGCGCTTTAGACCCTGCAACATTACTCCGGCTTGACCCCTGCTGCCTTGATCACTTGCGACCACTTGTCGCGTTCAGACTTGATGAGCCCGGCCAACGCCTCGGGCGCTGAACCGGCCGCACTGAAGTACTGCCCCAGCATCTTCGTGCGCACGTCATCACTCTTGATGATTTGCACCAGCTCGCGTGACACCCGATCGATGATCGGTCTCGGGGTCTTCGCGGGCGCAAGCACCGCTTGCCAGGACACAGCTTCGAAGCCCGGATACCCCAACTCAGACAGCGCTGGAAACTCAGGCAGCGACGACGCGCGACCCAGCGTTGTCACGCCCAGAGCCCGCAGCTTGGCGGTCCTGACCTGCGCCATCGCAATGCCGGGCACCATGAATCCCGCCTGAACCTGCCCGGCGAGGATCGCGTTCACGATCTGCGGAAAGCCCTGATATGGCACATGCACGAGATCGATGCCGGCTCGGGTCTTGAAGAGCTCCATGGCCAAATGAGCAGCACTGCCGTTGCCACGCTGCCGTAGTTCAGCTCGCCCTTCCTCTCCTTCGCAATCCGCACGAAATCGGCGAGGGTATTGGCGCCGAGCTTCGCGTCGACCACCAGCAAGTTCGGAGACGTCGCCACGAGCGACACCGGCGCGAGTTCCTTGATCGGGTCGTAGCTGAGGCTCCTGCTCAACAGCGGCGCAGTGACCAAGGGC
>Ga0207678_10000641_pt1 | contig 32152 bp, 30 predicted proteins | sample KBSC63metaG_FD_184319 | JGI IMG/M metagenome (GOLD analysis project Ga0207678, IMG submission 184319) | Corn rhizosphere microbial communities from Kellogg Biological Station, Michigan, USA - KBS C6-3 metaG (SPAdes) (version 2) | ecosystem: Host-associated > Plants > Roots > Rhizosphere > Soil ... | reverse complement strand
TTTGATATGTCAGTGATGTTCTAATTCGCCTGCGTCAACGCCGCCGCACGCACCGTCGGCACGGATGCACCGTCATGCGCGGCCTCCGACCGCGCGAGCTGCGCACGCGTGCGTCGCGTGATGTGAATCACCGCGAACACGACCGGCGCGATCAGCAGGCCTTCCGCCAGTTCGGGATCGACCGGCAGGTTCATCACATGCAGCGCCTTGAACGCCGCGGTCGCAAGCGACAGCACGTAGTACGAAATGGCTGCCACCGACAGCCCTTCCACGGCGTGCTGCAGATGAAGCTGATTGCGCGCGGTCCGCTCCATACCGACTAGCAGCCGCGTGACGTCCTTTTCCTGCGCAAGATTCACGCGCGTGCGCAGCAGGTCGACCGCTCGCGCAATCCGCGCGGCGATCTGCTCATGACGCGCCCACACGCTGCGGCAGGTTTCCATCGCCGGCGCGAAGCGCCGCTCCATGAATTCCGCGATCGTGGGCATCCCTTCGATGCGCTCCTCGCGCAATTCCTGGATGCGCGCCAGCACGAGCTTTTCGTATGCGCGCGACGCGCTGAAGCGGCCGCCGGACCCCGACAGCGCTTCGACCCGCACCGCCAGATGCGTGAGCTTCACGAGCAGGGCCGCGTCGTCGCCGTCGGCGCCGCTCGCGTCCATCCGCTGCATCAGCGCATGCAGCGCCGCGTGAATCTCGTCGAGTTCGCGGCTCATCCTCCGCGCGACCGGCAACGCGAGCAGCGCCATCATCCGGTACGTCTCGATTTCATACAGACGCTGCAGCAGCCGGCCGCCCTGCTCCTCGCGGAAATCCTCGTCGACGACGAGAAAGCGCATGAAGCCGTCGTCGCGCACGTGCCAGTCGCAGAACACCTTGCCCCCGCCGAGCACGTTGCTGCCGACGAGCGCGGGCCCGTCGATCCAGCGGCGCAGGTCGCCGCACACGAGCCGCGCGGCATCGCCCGACAGCAACTCCATGCGCACCGCGACGAAGCGGATGCCCGCAAGCCGCGCGAACCATGCGGCCGGGATCCCGTCGATCGCGAGATCGTCGAAATAGCCGGTGTCGCGACGCGGCGCGACGAACGTGAAGGTCGAGAATTCGGTGTGGCGCTCCCACTTCAGATGCCAGCCGCACGGCGACTGCACCGCGTAGTGGGTCGCGCCGTCTTGCGGCACGGCGATGCCGGTGTCGCGGCACAGCGCGTGCAGCAGCGTTTCGTGGATGTCGGGCTGGCCGTCGGTGTAGATCGCGTAATGCGTGAGCGATACAGCCTCGGCGAGCCGCAGGAACGGCCGGGCATGCAATTCGGCGGCCAGTGCGGCGCGCAACGGATGATCCATCATCGATACACCACTCTTCCCTGTTGAACGCTGCATGCCGGCACGCCGGCTGATTGCCGCACCACATCGAACGATACGGCGGGCTCGATTCCACTATGGCAGACACACAGCGACAATAAAAACGCATAATGCTGATCGTTACGTTCAGTTTTCCTGATACCGATGAAGATGCTCGATCACGACGTGCTGGCCACCGTCGTCGCCGTCGCGGAAACCGGCAACATGACCCGCGCGGCCGAAGCGGTGAACCGCTCGCAGTCGGCCGTGAGCATGCAGATCAAGAGCCTCGAGGACGCGATCGGCCGGCCGCTGTTCATGCGCAAGCCGCGCAGCATCGTGCTGACGCGCGAAGGCGAGGTCTTGCTCGGATTCGCCAGACGAATGCTGGCGCTGCGCGACGAGGCGTGGGCGGCCGTGGTGCGGCCGGAAGTGACCGGTAAGGTGGTGATCGGCGTGCCGGACGACTATGCGTCGTCGCTGCTGCCTTCGGTGCTGAAGAAGTTCTCGGCGACCTATCCGAAGGTCGAGATCCAGGTGATCGGGCTGCCGAGCAGCGCGCTCGCGCCGCTCTTGAAGGAGGGCACCGTCGATCTCGTCTGCGGCACGCGCATCAAGGGGCTGTCCGGCGACTTCATCCGCCACGAGCCGATGGCGTGGGCCGCGATGACGAATGGGCCGCGCGTATGGGAAGAACGGCCGCTGCCGATCGCGGTGTTCATGCCGGGCAGCGTCGCGCGCGAGAACGCGATCCGCAGCCTCGAGCGCGCGAAGCTGCCGTTCCGCACTTCCTATGAAAGCCCGAGCCTGCTCGGGCTGCTGAGCATGGTGGAGGCAGGCCTCGCGGTCGCGCCGCTCGCGCGCTGCGCGATTCCCGCGCAGCTGTCGATGCTCGGCCGCTCGCACGGGTTGCCCGACCTGCCGCCGCTCGAGCTGATCCTCGCGCGCAGCACGAAATCGAAGCGTCCGCCCTGCGACTTTCTCGCGGATCAGTTGATGGAAGACCTGCAGCGGCAAACCGGCCAGGCCGGCGATGCCTGAAGTGTGAGCGGGCGGGCGCCGCCAGCGCCGTCACGAACCGCCGGGCCGCGGATGGCCGGCCGCGAGCAACGCGGCGTTGACGATGCCTGCCACGGTGTCGACGAGCGCCTCGAGCGTGTCGCCGTGCACGTGCCGCGTGGCCGGCGGAACGCATTCGTTGCGTCGGCCGCCCCACTGCGACCCGGCCGTCACCGACAGCGTCGCGCCGAACCGGTTGCCGTGCCGTCGACCGAAGATGCCGACGCGCTGCTCGCCCATATACGCCTGCTCGGGCAGAAACAGCCGGATCTCGACTGCTACCTGCTCGGGATCGCCGGCGCGCGAGTTCGCGTCGACACCCGGCTCGAATACCTTCGCGATGCGAAACGTCACGTGCGAATCCCACGCGGCCAGCGGGCCGCCGGCCGCGTCGACGCGTTCGATGTCGACCGACCATTGATGGCGATCCGGCAAGCGGATCGCCTGGCGCAGCAGCACGTCCGCCGCGCGAACCGTCACCAGCAACTGCCGGGCGAGCTGTCTGCCCGACGGCAGTGTCACCACGCGCACGCGACGGCTAGCGGGGCGCGCGGTGTGTACTTCTTCCGTGAGGTACATGGATCCTCCTTGGCGAAGGCAGCGCCGCATTCGACGCGGCGCACAAACGTCCGCCCCGACCGGCCGGCGAAGCACCGCGGCCGATAAAACGGCGACGAATCTACCTGCAAGCAATCGGCGTTCCCAGCCTGACGAACCCAGTTTAGAAGGCACTGCATCAATACCGTGCAAAAAAACGGGGTTGCGGTGCAAAAAACGGCATGCGGGATGATCGATACGTAGCGGGGGTGGCGCTGCCGGTTCCCGTCAACGCTGACAGGACCACCGCCCATGCTCCGCCGATACGCGGCGCGCTGCGCACGGTATGGCCGCCGTCCGCCATGCACGGCTTTGACAAGCTCGTGTTGCTCGTCGCCTATCTGGTGTTGTCGGCCGGATTGAGCGCGGTCATCGCGCGCGGCTATGCGACACCGCTCGACCGCTTCATCCGGCAGGCCGCGTCGCGACCTGCGCCACGCATGCCGGACGCTGCGGCATGAGCCGCATCCGGAAGCACTTGCAGGGTCGATGAAAGGAAGCGCGGTATCACACCGACATCACGCCACTTCTCCGATGGCGGCGCGGCGCATCGTCACGATGCGCGCGGGCGGAATATTTGCCCACACGATCCGGCTGGCGTGGGCAACAAATGCCGGATCGCCGAGCGGATGACGGTCGGGCGATCGCAGGTCGTAGGTGAACTGGATCATCACACCGTCGACCGCCAGCACGCGCTGGCACTGACTGACGATCGCCGTCACATCCTGGCGCGGCAGCGTGCGCAGCGGCAGGCACGACACGATTGCGTCGACCCGCGCGTCGCTCGGCAGCAGGCGCTCGAGCTGTCGAGCGTCGCCCGACACGATCGAGATACCGGGAAAGCGCCGCCGCAGGTGCTGGACGAACGCGGGCGACCGCTCCACGACGACGAGGCGCCGCGGCGCGACGCCGCGCTCGAGCAGCGCGGCGGTGATCGCGCCGGTGCCGCCGCCGAGCTCGACGACGAGTCCGTCGCCATCCGGCACCACATCGGCCATCTCGCGCGCCAGATGCCGCGAACTCGGGCACAACGCGCCCACCGCGGCCGGGCGGCCGACCCACTCGCGTACGAACAATGCCGAGACGCGCAACGCGTTCGGCCAGATCATCGGCCCACCTTGCGCGGTTGCGCGTTCAGCTTCGACGTGCCGATGAGCGTTGGGAACAGGGGTACGACGACACCGGGCATTTTCACGTGCATCCTCCTCGACAAATCGATCCGCCGCGGCGAAGCGGCGATCAATCGATTCTAGGAAACGCAAACTTAAGGCGACATGAAGATTGTGCCTGATTGCGCCATCGAGGCGGGCATGCCGCCGCCGAACACCCGCTCAGCGGTCGACGCGCTGCTGAAGCTGCGCGGGGTAGCGCTCGCCGCCGTGCTGCCGTGCGGGCGGGCCCGCCGTCGCCGCGCTCGAGAACGCGATGAACGACGCCGCGATCGCCCGCAACCTGTCATCCGGTCGGATCCGCCATCCGCCGGCCGCGCTGCGACTGTTCGTGCAGGCCGTGCGCGAATGGACGGCTGCCGGGGGCGACACGTTGACCGATTGACGGTACGCGCCGCCCCGCCACCTCACCTGCCACTCACCGCAGGTTGGTCCGCGCCAGTTCGACGATCTCGTCCCCGCGCCCGCTCAGGATCGCGCGCAGCATGAACAGGCTGAACCCTTTCGCATGCGCGATCTCGATCTTCGGCGGCATCGCGAGTTCGTACTTCGACGTGACGACGTCGACGACCGCCGGCCCGTCGTGCGCGAACGCGGTGCGCAGCGCGTGCTCGACGTTCTCCGAATGCTCGACGCGCACGCTGAAGATCCCCGCGCCCTTCGCGATCGCCGCGAAATCGGTCGGGCTCAGGTCGACGTTGGTATCGAGATAGCCGGCCGCCTTCAGTTCCATCGACACGAAGCCGAGCAGGCTGTTGTTGTAGACGACGATCTTGATCGGCAGGTTGAGCTGCCGCGCGCTCAGCAGATCGCCGAGCAGCATCGACAGCCCGCCGTCACCCGACAGCGACACGACCTGCCGCCCCGGATGCGCGCCCTGCGCGCCGAGCGCCTGCGGCATCGCGTTGGCCATCGAGCCGTGATTGAACGAGCCGTGCAGCTGGCGCTTGCCGTTCATCGTCAGGTAGCGCGCAGCCCACAATGTGGGCGTGCCGACGTCGGCCGTGAAGATCGCATCGTCGGCCGCGACTTCGTCGACGATCTTCGTCAGATATTGCGGATGGATCGCGCGTCCCGGCGGCTCCGCCACCGCGAGATCGTCGAGCCCCTTGCGCGCGGCCGCGTAGTGCTTCAGCGCGTTCTCGAGGAAGCGCCGCTGCGTCTTGCGCGTGAGGCGCGGCAGCAGCGCCGCGATCGTTTCCTTCACGGTGCCGACGAGCCCGAGCGCGAGCGGCGCGCGATGTCCGAGCTGCGAGCCCTTCCAGTCGATCTGCACGATCTTCGCGTTCGCCGGATAGAACGGCCGGTACGGGAAATCCGTGCCGAGCATCAGCAGCGTGTCGCACGATTCCATCGCGTGATAGCCCGAGCTGAAGCCGATCAGCCCCGTCATCCCGACGTCGAACGGGTTGTCCCATTCGACGAACTGCTTGCCGCGCAGCGCATGCACGACCGGCGCGCCGAGCGTGTCGGCCAGCGCGACCACTTCGTCGTGCGCGCCCTGCGTGCCGCTGCCGCACAGCAGCGTGACCGCGTCCGATGCATTGAGCAGCGCCGCGAGCCGGTCGAGATCGGCGTCGGCCGGCAGGATCGACGGCGGCGCCGACTCGCTCCACGCGGGCGCTTCTTCGGGGCCGTCGCCGAGCGCGATATCGCCCGGCAGCACGATCACCGCGACGCCGCGTTCCTCGATCGCCGTGCGCATCGCGCGCGCGAGCACGCGCGGGAACTGCGACGCGTTGGTCACGAGTTCCGCGAAATGGCTGCATTCGCGGAACAGTTCCTGCGGATGGGTTTCCTGGAAGTAGCCGAGACCGATCTCCGTCGACGGAATGTGCGCGGCGATCGCGAGCACCGGCTGGTGATTGCGGTGGCAGTCGTACAAGCCGTTGATCAGGTGCAGGTTGCCGGGGCCGCAACTGCCCGCGCATACCGCGAGCCGGCCGGTCGATGCCGCATCCGCGCCGGCCGCGAACGCGGCGCTTTCCTCGTGACGCGTATGCATCCAGCGGATCGAGCCCATCTGGCTCAGGCTGAACGACAACCCGTTCAGGCTGTCGCCCGTCACGCCCCAGATGCGCTCGACGCCCGCTGCCGCCAGCGTCTTCGCCAGGTATTCCGCCATCGTCTGTCTTGCCATCACGCCCTCACTCGTTGATTGATCGAGACATGCATGAACCGGCCGTGCGCTCGCACGCATCGCCGACCGGACGAGCATACGCGACTCGCCCGCGCCGCGTCGCGACGGTGCAACCGGGCCGACTGCCGTATGAGGCGCCCGCACGCGATTGGTTCGATGCGTCGCCGCGCCGCGCGGCGGCTGTCATCGTTTCGTTATCGCCCCCTCGGCGAACGGACAGGCTGACAGGCGCCGCACTCAGCTCCAGTCGGACGCGGACTCGTCCGGATCGACGAGCGTGAGCCCCGCCGCCGGCAACGGCAGCGCGGTCTTGTAGCGCACCTGCTTCAGCGCGAAGCTCGACCGGATGTTCGACACGCCCGGAATCGTCGTGAGCCGCTCGATGATGAAACGCTCGAGCGTACGCATGTCGGGCATCACGACGCGCAGCAGATAGTCAGCGTCGCCCGACATCAGGTAGCACTCCATCACCTCGGGCCGCTGCGAGATCGCCTCCTCGAAGCGCTGCAGCGCGTCCTCGACCTGCTTCTCGAGGCTGACCTGGATGAACACGTTGATCCGCAGGCCGAGCGGCTCGGGATCGAGCAGCGTGACCTGCTGCCGGAACAGCCCGAGCTTCTCGAGCGCGCGCACGCGGTTGAAGCACGGCGTGGCCGACAGGTTCACCGCGCGCGCGAGTTCCGCGTTCGTGATCCGCGCGTTCTGCTGAAGCTGGTTCAGGATGCCGATGTCGATGCGGTCGAGCCGCTTGGGGGAGGTGCTCATAGTCTGAATATTCCTGATCTCGCGGAGATTCCGGAATATTTACACTATCCGGCGGCAAATTCACAATGAAATCAGACGCATATTTTGCGAAGCGACGCGTAGCATGAGTCCCATTGATGCGTGCCGCCCCGGGCGCGCGGGAGACTCGCATGACGGATCTGTCGAACGGTATCGAACACGCGCAGCGCGCGGCCCTCGCGCGCGCCGACGAGGATCCGGAAGAAACCGCCGAATGGCTCGAGGCGCTCGATGCGGTGGTCGCGCACGTCGGCCGCGACCGCGCGCAATACCTGTTCGACCGGCTCGCCGAGCATGCGCGCACAACCGGCCTCGCGTCGCCGCGCGCACCCGTCACGCGCTACCTGAACACGATTGCGCTCGCCGAGCAGCCGCCGTATCCGGGCGACCTCGACCTCGAGGAACGGCTGTCGGCCGCGTTGCGCTGGAACGCGCTCGCGATGGTCGTGCGCGCGAATCGCGCGTACGGCGAGCTCGGCGGCCACATCGCGAGCTATGCGTCGGCGTCCGACCTGTTCGAAACCGGCTTCAACCACTTCTTCCGCGCGGCGTCGCCCGCGACCGGCGACGCACCCGGCACGGGCGGCGGCGATCTCGTGTACTTCCAGCCGCATTCGTCGCCGGGCGTCTATGCGCGCGCGTATCTCGAAGGCTTCCTCAGCGAGGATCACCTGAAGCATTACCGCCGCGAAATCGCCGGCCCGGGCCTGTGCTCATATCCGCACCCGTGGCTGATGCCCGATTTCTGGCAGTTCCCGACCGGCTCGATGGGGATCGGCCCGATCAACGCGATCTACCAGGCGCGCTTCATGCGCTACCTGCAGCATCGCGGCCTCGCGAACACCGCGGGCCGCACCGTGTGGGGCTTCTTCGGCGACGGCGAGATGGACGAACCCGAATCGCTCGGCGCGCTGTCGCTCGCCGCGCGCGAGGGGCTCGACAACCTCGTGTTCGTCATCAACTGCAACCTGCAGCGGCTCGACGGCCCGGTGCGCGGCAACGGCCGCGTGATCGACGAACTCGAAGCGCAGTTCGCGGGCGCCGGCTGGAACACGATCAAGGTGCTGTGGGGCTCCGACTGGGATCCGCTGTTCGCGCGCGATCACGCGGGCGCGCTGACACGCGCGTTCGCCGGCACCGTCGACGGCCAGTTCCAGACCTTCTCCGCGAACGACGGCGCATACAACCGCGCGCGCTTCTTCAGCCAGGACCCCGCGCTCGAAGCGCTCGCCGCGCAGCTCACCGATGCGGAGATCGACCGCCTGCGCCGCGGCGGCCACGACGCACGCAAGCTGCACGCCGCGTATGCGCGTGCGCTCGCGCACCGCGGCCAGCCGACCGTGATCCTCGCGAAGACGATGAAGGGTTACGGGATGGGCGCGGCCGGCCAGGGCCGGATGACGACCCATCAGCAAAAGAAGCTCGACGTCGACGATCTGAAGGCGTTCCGCGACCGCTTCCGGTTGCCGCTGTCGGACAGCGACGTCGAACAGTTGAAGTTTTACAAGCCAGCGGAAGACAGCCCGGAGATGCGTTACCTGCATGCCCGCCGGGCTGCCCTGGGAGGCTATCTGCCCAGAAGGCGGATAGCGGCATCGAAGGGGCCGACCGTCCCTTCGATGCCGGCCTGGGGCGCGTTCGCGCTGCACGCGGCCGGCCGCGAGATGTCCACGACGATGGCGCTCGTACGCATGCTCGCCGCGTTGATCAAGGATCGCGACATCGGCTCGCACGTCGTGCCGATCGTGGCCGACGAAGCGCGCACGTTCGGCATGGCCAGCCTGTTCCGGCAGGTCGGCATCTACTCGCCGCTCGGCCAGCGCTACGAGCCGGAAGACCTCGGCTCGATGCTCTACTACCGCGAGGACACGCGCGGCCAGATCCTCGAGGAAGGCATTTCGGAAGCGGGTGCGATCTCGTCGTGGATCGCCGCCGCGACGTCGTACAGCGTGCACGACCTGCCGATGCTGCCGTTCTACATCTACTACTCGATGTTCGGCTTCCAGCGCATCGGCGACCTGATCTGGGCCGCCGCCGACCAGCGCTCGCGCGGCTTCCTCGTCGGCGCGACGTCCGGGCGAACGACGCTCGGCGGCGAGGGCCTGCAGCACCAGGACGGCAGCAGCCACCTCGCCGCGTCGACGATTCCGAACTGCCGCGCGTACGATCCGGCGTTCGCGTACGAAGTCGCGACGATCGTCGATGCGGGCATGCGAGAGATGGTCGAGCAGCAGCGCGACGTGTTCTATTACGTGACCGTCATGAACGAGAACTACGCGCAGCCGTCGATGCCCGACGATGAACCGGCCGCGCGGCGCGAAGGCATCCTGAAGGGCATGCACCGGCTGCCGTCCGGTTCGAACGCGACGGCACGCGTGCAGTTGCTCGGCTCGGGCGCGATACTCGGCGAAGTGCTCGCCGCGCAGCGGATGCTGAAGGACGACTGGGGTATCGATGCGGCCGTGTGGAGCGTCACGAGCTTCAGCGAACTGCAGCGTGACGGGATGGAAGCCGAGCGTCGCACGCGGCTCGACGACGACGCGCGCTCGACGCCGTTCGTCACCGCCGCGCTCGCCACGACGCGCGGGCCCGTGGTCGCCGCAACCGACTATGTACGCGCGGTGCCCGAACTGATCCGCGCGTATGTACCGCGCCGCTACGTGACGCTCGGCACCGACGGGTTCGGCCGCAGCGACACGCGCGACGCGCTGCGCGCGTTCTTCGAGGTCGATCGCGCGAGCATCGTGCTCGCCGCGCTGAAGGCGCTGGCGGATGACGGAGAACTCGATGCGACTATCGTGCGTGACGCTCGCGAACGACTCGGCAAGACTGTGCAGCAGCCCGGCACGGCGCCTTGGCAGCGCTAGGCACTCGATTCATTTCCGCTACGATGCGCTGTCCTGTCAGGCAGCGCCATCGATAGTTGCCGTTTCCGCCGGCGCGCCGCCGGCCACTCGTCCCGCAGGCGGCGCTACACCGGCAGCGCATGCGTCGACAGAATCTCCTTGAGCACCATGAACGAGCGCACCTGCCGCACGCCGGGCAGGTAGATCAGTTGTTCCGCATGCAGCCGATTGAAGCTCTCGTTGTCGCGTGTGCGCACGAGCATGAAGTAATCGAACTCGCCGGTCACGACGTGGCACTCCACGCATCCCGACACCTTCTGCGCGGCCTTCTCGAACGCGGCGAACGCTTCCGGCGTCGAGCGGTCGAGCACGAAGCCGATCACGACGAGCATGCCGGCCCCGAGCGGCTTCGGATCGAGCAGCGCGACGATCCCGCGAATCAGCCCCATTTCCTTGAGCCGCTCGACGCGCCGCAGGCACGCCGGCGCGCTCAGCTTCACCTTCGCGGCGAGGCTCACGTTCGAGATCGACGCGTCCTGCTGAAGCTGCCTGAGGATCGCGCGATCGATGCGGTCGAGCGCGGGCACGGCATCGGCAGGCGTCGCCGGTCTTCCAGTTAATTTCATTGCGTCTTCCTCGATTTTTTCGAACTTGAATTGCTTGATCAGCACTCGATTCGTTATCAACGTAGGCCGACGATATTTATTTCGCAAGCTCATTTCGTACGTGCTTGCCTATCATTTTTCCATCGGGACACGGCGTGCCGCCCCTCCCGAACACACCGATGCCCGCGCCAACCCCGCCTTTCCGGAGACATGAATCGATGAACCTGCAACGCTTCCCCCGTTATCCGCTGACGTTCGGCCCCACGCCGATCCAGCCGCTCAAGCGCCTGAGCGCGCACCTCGGCGGCAAGGTCAAGTTGTATGCGAAACGCGAGGACTGCAACAGCGGTCTCGCGTTCGGTGGCAACAAGACGCGCAAGCTCGAATACCTGATCCCCGACGCGCTCGCGCAGGGTGCGGACACGCTCGTGTCGATCGGCGGCGTCCAGTCGAACCAGACGCGCCAGGTCGCGGCCGTCGCCGCGCATCTCGGGATGAAATGCGTGCTCGTGCAGGAGCACTGGGTCAACTACGACGATCCCGTCTACGACCGCGTCGGCAATATCCAGCTATCGCGGATGATGGGCGCCGACGTGCGGCTCGTTGCCGACGGCTTCGACATCGGCATCCGCCGTAGTTGGGAAGAAGCGATGGAGAGCGTGCGGCAGGCGGGCGGCAAGCCGTATCCGATCCCAGCCGGATGCTCCGAGCATCCGCTCGGCGGGCTCGGGTTCGTCGGCTTCGCGGAAGAAGTGCGCGCGCAGGAAGCAGAACTCGGATTCAAGTTCGACTACATCGTCGTGTGCTCGGTGACGGGCAGCACGCAGGCCGGCATGGTCGTCGGCTTCGCGGCCGACGGCCGCGCGGATCGCGTGATCGGGATCGACGCGTCGGCGACGCCGGAGAAGACGCATGCGCAGATCACGCGCATCGCGCGGCATACGGCTGAAATCGTCGAGCTCGGGCGTCGCATCGACGAGCAGGACGTCGTGCTCGACACGCGCTACGCGGGCCCGGAATACGGGCTGCCGAACGACGGCACGCTCGAGGCGATCCGGCTATGCGCACGGCTCGAAGGCGTACTGACCGATCCCGTCTATGAAGGCAAGTCGATGCACGGGATGATCGACAAGGTGCGGCGCGGGGAATTCGAGCCGGGCTCGAAGGTGCTGTATGCGCACCTGGGTGGCGTGCCGGCGTTGAGCGCGTATGCGGAGATTTTCCGAAAGGGGTGAGGCCGGGCCGGACGGAGGCACGGTGCGCACCGGCGTCACGCCTTCGTCGAACCGGCACGGCACCCGTCCGGCGCTACCGGTCCGGTGAACGCGGGTGACTTCTCGTCGCCGGCGGCCTGGTCGGCGACAACGGAATCGTCAACTCCAACGGCGACGCAAGCATCACGCGGTCAACGGCACCCGGCAACGTGGAGGCCGACCAAAGCAACTCGAACGGTGGTTTCGTCGGCGCCCTGAGCGGCACGGTCGAACATTCGCGCGCGACGGGTTCCGCCAAGGGCCGCATCACCCGGGCCTCATCGTCGAGCGGCCCCGTTTCCGGCGGCCGATTCGCGCGGCTGGGCGGGTTCGTCTACGGTAGCTTCCGCGACATCTACGGCCAGTCGCCCACCGGTCGCATCGACGTGACGGCAGGCTACGACAAGATCTACGGCCCACTGATCAGCCTCGAATACCGCTACATCAAACCCTGAGCGCGGAAACGGACGGTTTCCGGTAGCGCTGCCCGAACGGCGCGCCGGATTCCGTTTCGTGTCGCGAGCGGCTTTACCGTTCTTAGTCAGCCGCCCCGCAAAGCCGCCGGTTGCCGCACTCCGGCCGATTGGCAAGGACGGCCGGACTGCGGAGAATCGGCTACGAAGACGATCAACAGGCAAACGCGGCACGCGGAGCACCAATCGCATGTGAACGCGTCGGCGGCCGCCAAGGCGTTGCTGCGGACGACTTCGTCGGTCACATCGAGGAGTTCGGCAGCACACCGGTCGGGCCGAATGTCGGCATTGTGGAACCGGGCTTGCTGTCCGCTTGGACCGCAGCAACGTTCCGATCCGCTTCAATCCCGGAGCAGTCGACCGAAACTACCGGTAATCGACCAGGATTTCAGTCGCGCCGCGCACTAAGCCGGCCTTCTCGCCTTCGCCAGTCCTATAAAAATCTTCCGAAGCACTTGTAGACGCCTGACCGACAAGACGCGGCTTTGGAACAGCGTCTCGGGGTATTCCCCACATGCTGCATCTTCGCTCTCTCCATTCGTATACTTTCTGCGCTCGGCGTGCAAATGGCGCACATCGATAGTTCTGCGCAACCGCCTCCCAGGCGTGCCGCCAGATGCATCCTTCGTTCTGGCCGGCATGCTGCTTGCAATCAATCCTCACCGCGGGACAACCGTAGTCGGCATCGTGCACACCAGACGAGAAACCGTTCGTCAGAACAACTCCAGACTGACTACTACTGATAACTGAGCGTAAAAGTCGCACGCGCATTCGCACTACCCGGCGAAATGGTTGGTTGGGTTTGCACATACCGGGCGGTCAGCGGAACGCGCAAGCTCGCCTGCCCCTGCGCGATATTGCCCATATACCATTGGTTGATATTGCCGACGGCTGACGAATCCGGCCCGTATCCCAGCAGGGTGTCACCTCTCAATATCTGTATACCGACGCCCGATGCCTTCGAATCCTTCGTCAGGGACAGCGTCGTCGACGTATTCGTGGACGCGGTCGCGTCGGTCAACGTCACGTATGCGTTCGTCGATGTCCCCGCTGATCCGCCCGAGCAGTTCAGCCCGATATCGAACGTACGCGGGAAAGTCGTCGTGCCGACGCCCTTGAACTGGGCGGTTGTCACAGTGCCCATCGGCACTGTGACGTCCGGCGTCGCCACCTTGCAAGTCGGCACTCGGGGCTGAACAACGACCGGCGATGCGAAACGATATTCGACCAGAAGCTGACCGGCTCCGCTATTTGCCCGGTACTGCGCATACGCGCCGCTCAATACCCCACCGGCCGTGATCTCGCCCGTTTTTATCAATTCAACCTTAATGGAAAAGGTTTCGCTCCAGGTCGGGTTTTTATAGCTCTGCGTTGTTTGATATGGAAGCGGCGTTCCGGAAACACTTAGCCTAACCCCGATATTTGGGATTGATGTTGGGTAGACATTCTGGATATGCGAACCGATTCCGGTCAGATAAGCTTTGAAATATGACGTGCAGTCAGCGTTCGCTGTGTTGTTTTTCTTGTTAACGAATTGCGGACTGCCCGTTTCTGCGTAAATCACCCCGCCGATCGGAACTGCACCCGGATCGAATTCCTTTGGATTGAATCCGCTAACATTCGAAATGTAATAATTCAATCCATCATTGGTGTATGACGTGCAGTCGGCCAATACGGAATTCGATATGCTAAAAAAAATGCAGGCAATAATAATTTGAAATTTCATCGGTATCTTGATCCATATGATAAGAACGGGCGCTCACGTATCAAACGCTCGGTCGAACCGGCCTATCGACGATGTTCGGCTATGCCTGCGTGATTTCCGCGAAAGCCGACGGGCAAGCATGAGTGAGTCGCCACCTCAAACTGGCCGACAGGCGCCACGCTCGCCAACGACGTGCAACGTTCGAGACCGGTCACATTACCTGCTGCCCGCCTTTGTTCGGCAACGCCGGCGCATAATTGGCGACACCACTCGCCACGCACGGCAATTCGAGGCTCTGCAACGGCTGAGATTTCGATGCGCGATTGCGCACCGGCAACGAATACGACAAGCTGCACACGGCCTTGCCGTCGTCCTTCTCCCACTGCACCTTCAACTCGCCCTTCTCGTCGAGGCCACGCGCCAACAGCTTTCCGCCCTGCCCGATCACGCCGATGTCCTTGCCGGCCACATCCGTAACGATTGCGCCGAACGGCACCGGCGCACCATCCGACTGCCGCGCGCGGATCACCGCCGAGCGGCCGTAGTCGGTCTTGAACACCAGCAGCGGCACGGCGCCCGCCAGCGGCGCGACGCGCTGGCTCGTCTCCTTCAGTTCGACGTCGGTCGACAGCCCCTTCGGGTCGAGCGAGATATCGTTCATCGCGAACGGCGTCACGTACGGGACGATCGCGTAGCCTCGACCGTCCACCCGCACACCGGTCGCGTTGGTGACGCGCGCGCCTTCCGCATGCTTCGCCTCCACGATTGCGAAGGTTTCCGACAGCGGCTGCGACAGCGTGATGCCGCCGCGATGGGCGACCAGTGCGCCGCGCGCACCGACCGAGAACTGCTGATAGTCCGCGCTCGCGCTGACGCTGCCGTTAAGTTCCGCGAGCGAGCCGCGGTACATGATGTTTGCGCCGCCGCTCGTCTGCGAGCTGCCCGACCCGGCGTTGTGGTTGACGTTGACACCGTACGACAGGTTGCTGTCTTCACCGAGCGAGCCGCTCAGGCTCGTCTGCACTTGCGTCGATCCGCGCGAATCGTGGTTGAAGTTGGTCGACAGCGTCGCCGGCCGCGTGCGGCCGAGCGGGATCGACAACCCGGCATAGACGAGCGTGCTCGCCTTGCCCCACGCATCGCGCTGACGCGTCGCCGACACGTTGTACGAGACGTTGCGGAACGAATTGCTGTAGCCGATCGTGAAATCGGTGTCCGAGCCCTTGCGGTTCCAGTACGTCGCCGTCGACGCGGTGAGGTTGAGGCTGCCGCCCTTCTCGCCGAGCTGCTGGCTCATCGTCAGCGACGCACGGTTGCGCTGGCGGTAGATCGCGGCCGACGACACGTTGACCTTCGCCTGATCGCGCGCTGACATCGCATCGTTCAAACCGAAGAAGCCGTTCGTCGAATAGCGGTACGCGGCGATCGCAACGTTCGTGCCGGTCGCGGCCACCGTCTTCGCGTAGCTGACGCGAAAGCTCTGCCCCGAATAGGTGCGCTCGTTCGGAATCTTCGTCGTCGCATGAGTCACGTCGACGCCGAACGCGCCCCACGACGTGTTCAGCACGGCGCCGGCCATCGCCGACAGATAGCCTTGCGCGATCGTCGCGCCGCCATAGCCGGTCAGCGTGTTCGTAAACCCGTGCTGCCAGGTCGCCTGCGTGAACACCGGCGTCGTATTCGGCAGGTTGCGCACCGCGCCGGCCGTGAAGCTGTAGCGGTGCTGCCCCGGGCGCAGCGACATCGGCACGGCCGCGTACGGCACCGAAAACGAATGCTCGGACCCGTCCGCTTCCGTGACGACCACACGCAGATCACCGCCGTACCCGGTCGGGTATAGATCGTCGATCACGAAGCCGCCAGGCGCGACCGTCGTTTCGTACAGCTTCACGCCGTTCTGCGAGACCGTGACCTTCGCGTTGGTGTTCGCGATGCCGCGCACGACCGGCGCATAGCCGCGCTGCGATTCCGGCAGCATCCGGTCGTCCGAATACACGCGCACGCCGCGAAACGACGTCGAATCGAACAGATCGCCGGTGGTATACGTGTCGCCGACCACGAGCTGCGACGACCACGACGCAAGATCGCGCTGCACATAGGTTGCCGTGTTTTCGTATTTGCGGCGGCCGCGGTCGTCCCAGTTGAACGAGCCGTTGTGGCGGAAGTGCCAGCGCCCGTAATTGAACCCGCCGTCGACGCCGACGTAGCCTTGCGTGCTGCCTTTCGCGCCGCTGGCCCGCGAGTTGTATACGTTCGCGTTGTAGCCGAGCATCGCCACGGGAACGCCTTCAGTCCACTGGTCCGGGCTCACGTAGCCGCGCACCTTGCGCAACATCGACACCTGCGGAATGCTTAGGTCGAGCCGAAGGTCGTTGAAGTCGAAGCTGACGGACGCCTCGGGGATCGCCTGGCCGATACGCAAGCTCGCGCCTTCCTGGTCGAGCGTCTCGCGCACGTCCGTCGGCAGGCGTGTCATGTCGACGCCGATCCGGTCGAACAGCGCCTTGTCGAAATACGGCTGCGCGTCCGATGTGTTGGGAGCGGACTTGAACTGCACCTCGGCGCGCCCGACCCAGTTGCCGTCCACGTAGATGTCCGTGTTGTACATGCCGGCACGGACCACGTTGCCGCGCTGATACCGCGTGACGTCGATCGCACCGCCGCCGTGGTTCAGGAAACCGCCCTCGAACTCGACCTGCGCGAACTCCGTCTGCGCGATCTGCATCGCCCCGGCATCGGCAACCTGGATCGTCGCCGTGTCGACGGTTTGCGTCGCCCGCGCGGCTTCCTGCCATCCGGCAATGATCGTGAAAAGCAACGCGCAAATGGGCTTCAGCCTGGGCAGGCTCTCAGCCAGCCCACCTGTGTTTCGCTTCTCCATCGTTCATCGGTTCCCGTAGTTTTTCGGTTTCACTGCATGAAATCCATGGCCAGCTGCCTGCGTGAAGGCAGTGCCTGAGCTAACGCGGCGTCATTTGGCGACCGTCGCCTCGTGACTGTGGCTGGCACCCCAATCGTCGACGCTGCTATACAGCACCGTTGCGCCGGCGAAGTTGGCCCCGATCGGACTCTTGATCGGGAATGAAGCCGTTTGGCCCGGAAGCACATAGCCAAGCGCCACCTCGAAAGATTTGCCGCCGGCCTTCAATTCGATACCCGCCAGATTCACGACGTAGGCGCTCGGATTAGTCGCCTTCAGCACCGGGCGATGCGCGTCGTCGGTGCCGACGCTCCACTTCAGCCGGGCCGGCGCGTCGGCCGGGCTGCCCGGCAACTTCTCGGGCCGGTACATCAACTTGACCCGCGTGCGGAACGCGAACTGCAGACGGTTCACGTCGTCGCCCGCCGATGCCTTGGGCGGCACGTCGAGCACGTTCAGCCAGAACAGCGATTCCTTGTCCGTCGGCAGTGCCTCGCCGGAATGGATGATCCGCAGCGTCTGGCCCTTGCCCGGCTCGACGCGAAAGACCGTCGGCGCGATCACGAACGGCACGTCGATCGTGTCCGGTGCCGCTCGTTCGTCGCCCTTGTCGAGCCATGCCTGCACGAGCGCCGGCAACTTCCCGTCGTTCGTGAGCTGAAGCGTGACCTCCCTTTCACCGCCGGCAAAAACGACACGCGTGCCGGACAGCGTCACGCTCGCTTGCGCGTTCATGCAGAACAGCATGGACATCAGGACCAGCAGGATTGCGTAGGGACGATTCGCGTTCATTTTCGATACGACTCCATAATTAGCACTTCGAATTGATTGACGATCATGTATACGCCGGACTTTCCGTGCACCGGCCACCTCCCGGCGGCCGGCACGTTCCCTCAAGCCATCGAATGCTTAGGGATAGATCAGCGAGTACGTGACGAACGAGTTCGCGGAACCGCCCGACACCACGTCGCCCGTCGCGACGTACTGCGCCGCGAACTGCAGCGTTGCCGTGCCGGTGCCGCCTTCGGCAGTATCGATGTCGACGGTCTGTGCACCTTGAGTCGAGCTTTCCGCGCCGATCTTGATCGGCTCGTACTTGTCGTTCAGGATTGCGATTTCGACGCCCTTCGCTGCATCGGCGCCGGTCGGCTTCAGACGGCCCGTCGCCAGGTTCACGTTCGGCCCCGGTTCGAACGCCACCGAAACCTTCTTCACCGGCGCGGGGATGGTGTTTTCGCCATCCTTCTTGTCGGTCGTACAGCCCGACAGCGCCAGCGTGAACGGCGTACGGCCTGCCGTCGCGCCCGCGGCCGCGAGCTGGTTGGTCGCCGCCTTCGGCAGCGGGACCGTCAGATCGTTCGTCCCGCCGTTGATCTTGCAGGTCGACGCGACCACGGAGCCGGTAAAGTTGATCGTGCCGTCCGAAGCATGAGCCGCGTTCATGGCCACGAAGGCAAAGCCGGCGGCCGACATCATCATCGCGAGTTTTTTCATTTTCAGGTTAACCCAAACATTAACGATTAATTAAAAGCGGTATCAATCAGGACATTCCACCGCACCACCACACAAACATATTCGATAAAACCAGCCCCGCTACTGGATAAAAACAAATCAGGCACCCAGAATAATCCACGACAATCAAAAACCACGATTGCCGTGAGTCGCACGGAATCACGCTGCAATATCGATTGAATCGAAATGGAAACCGCCCCTCACCTCAACCCTCGATCTCACCCCAGGTACCGGATTAAGTGTCCGAACTTTACTCAAGTGTAGTCAACGAAGGAGGCCGCCAATCGAATTCGCATTGTCGCCCGATATTTACAAAATCAAACAGCCACAGACGACGATTGAATTCTACCGAGCAACCTAAAAATCAGCACTAGAACAAGTTCTAAATGGATTTTCAAACAATTAGTACGAGTACTAAAACAAGAAAATCTCACACGTCCGGCGACATTGGAACATCCGCCGGCTTCTCGCTGGAGGAACCGGGGCAGACGCTTTCTTGACGGCCTTGCGCCATCGCGCTTCGGCTTTCATGCTTGAATACGAATCGGCGCAATCCCGGCAACCGTGCGGCAGTGACACGTCACTCGACGACGATCTGGAAATGCAGATTGAATCGACGATTGACGCGACAAAACAGCGGCCGTTCGCACGGACGGCTCCGGATCGCGTCGGTCGTGCATTTTGGGCAAGCAATGAAAATTCGGCCGATCGAAGGGGTTCGACGTAATGACGAAACGAGAGAAAGTCGCGTCGCGCGAGCCGGGTGCGAGAAAACATTGCAAGCCATTGCCGCGCGGTAATTACGACGCGGGATCGGCGCCCGGGTAAGCGGTGTCGCACAACCGCGCGAGCGCGAGCCGAATCTCGTCCGTCACCGCGATCGATTCGCGCCGATCCCGCTGTCCTGCCGTACCGCGCCCCGCATGCCGCCGCAACACCGCGTCGAGCGCATCGATCGACAACGGCTTGAGTACGACTTCCGCCGCGCCGACCTGCGCGCAGCGCCATCGGTCCTCATCGGTCGCATGCGCGGTCATCGCGATCACCGGCACCGTCGCGCCCTGCTCACGCAGGAAATTCGCGAGCGCGAAACCGTCGAGTTCGAGCATGCCGAGGTTGGTCAACACCACGTCGAACGGCTGGGCTAAATACGCGCGCATCGCTTCGACACCGTTCGCTACGAGCGTGGCGTCGCAATGCAGCGCGTCGAGCCGGTCGCGCAGCAGCGCACGGCTTGCCGGATGATTTTCGGCAACGCGCACGCGCAGCGGCACCTCGCGGTCCGCAGGTGCCGTCAACGGCATGACACCGGCTTCCGTTTCGTCGAACTCGGCACGCGCTTCGGACGGGGCAGTAGACAGCGGCAGCGACACAATGAACATTGCACCCTGGCCAGGCGCGGTTTCGACCGCCAGATCGCCATGCATCAGCCGCGCCAGGCGCCGGCACAACGGCAGTCCGCGCCCCGTGCCACCGAAGCGCCGGTAGATCGACGCATCGGTCTGGACATACACGTCGAACAATGCAGGCAGCCCCTCCGGCGCGATGCCGATACCAGTGTCGCGTATCACGATCTCGATGCCATGCCGCTTGACCGGAGGCGCCCGTCGGGCTCGCGTCGGGCATCACGCTGCCGCGCCCGGTAAACTTGATTGCGTCGCTAACGAGATTCGACACGATCTGGTGCAGGCGGGTCGGATCGCCGACATAACCGTCCGCCAGCTGCGGATCGATTGTGCATTCGAACGCGAGGTGCTTGACTGCGGCGAGTGGATGAAAGATCGCCGCGCTGATGCGCGACATCAGGAACGACGGCGCGCGATAGCGTGCGACCTCGTCGCGTTGCGCGGTTTGCCCCTGTACGCCGACCACGAGCAACCGATGCGGCGTGATTGCGGGCTGCCGGCCGTTCGCGAAGAATTCGTTCACGACCTAGGCGGGTGCCGCGCCCGTCTCGCGCCCGATCAGTTGCGTGCTCGTGACGCCGTTGCGGAACGAGCTTTCGGCGACCTGCAGCTCGTCGACGGTTTCCCCGGCACCGTTCAGCAAGCCGATGCTCGGGATGATCGACAAGGTGCGGCGCGGGGAGTTCGAGCCGGGGCCGAAGGTACTGTATGCGCACCTGGGCGGTGTGCCGGCGCTGAGTGCGGGTGCGGAGATTTTCCGCAACGGGTGACGAGATTTGCGGAGAGGGTCGGCATGCCAAAATCCGCGCATGCCGGGTCGGCGCGCGAGTAAACGAAATACCGCCGGCAAGCCGGCGGCAAAAGATGCGTCCACGCACGACGTGGCGCACCTGAGGCACTCGATTCGGCGGGCTCGGGTCATTCAGCCGTGAATGACCCGAGCGATACCGCTGCGCCTGACGCGCCCGCTCAGTTCTGCGTGAGCGGATTCAGCGTCGCGCACTGGAAGCCCGCGCAGTTCGCAGGCTTGAAATAGAACGACGCCATCACCGGAGTCGACGCGCCAAGCGCCGCGACCAGCGCACCTTGGGTGAGACGATGGGAAAGGGTGGTCTTCATGTCGTTATCGATCGATAGAGTCGTTGTTCGGCTTACGTGTCCGTACGAACTTCGATAAGCCCCCCGGCGTGGCGCGCGATGGTGGTCTCCCCGCTGCCGCCCCCGGTGCTTCCGGCCCGGTCAGTAGTACCAGTACGTCCGATTCCAGACGCCGTAGTACGGATAGCCCGAGTTCCAGTAGCCGTAATAGACGTCACGCCATTGCGTGCGCCATTTCCAGTCTTCTTCGTCTTCCTTTTTCGCTTTCCGCGCGAGCTCGAGCAGCTTCTTCGATTCCTTGTGGCCGCGGAAATAACGCAGGCCGAGATCGTAGGCCGCTTTCGGCTGGGCCTACGCGGCCTGCTTCAGCACGACGATGCGCGCGTCCTCGCGATCTTCCGCATCGTCCTTCTTTTGGTACGAGACCTGATCTTCAGGACGATCGGAACAACCGGTGTCGTCGCAGGTCCGCACCGTATTGCCGGTCACGGACGGATCCTGCGCGCACGCGGCCAACAGCAACAGCAGCCCCGGTGCAAGTAAACGACGGTACCGTGGTACCTTCCTCGAGTTTAATTTGCGCAGCAATTCTTCGAGCTTTTCACCCCCGCGAGCTCGGCTCGCAACCCGGTCGCGCGCGGCGCGGCGGATACAATCCGCCAACGCCGACACGCTGCCCAAGGCTCTCTCAGGTTCTCTCTTTGAATCGTTCCGTCACTACTTCATGCCGCCGCTTTTCGCTGTATCGGCTGTCGCCGACATCGATCCTCAAACATGACGCGGCAAACAATAGTGACGTGGTGAGCAATAATAATGGAGAAAAATGGCATGTCAAGGTCCTTCGCGTTTTCAAAGTTTGCGTGACGCGTCACTTTTGATATGCTCTTCGTCGCCCAAACCCTCTGGAGACCCCGTCGAGATGTCCAACAGCGAGCAGGCCAACGTCGATCTCATTACCGCCAACAAGGTGCGCGACCTCCTGAACCGGAACGGCATTCCGCCGCGAAGTCACAACACGACGATCGCGAATGTGCTGGGCCTGAGTTTCTCGGTCGTCACGCGCAAGATGAAAGGCCTGATCCCGTGGAACCTGTCGCAGTTGCAGGACATCGCGACGCACTTCGGCGTGCCGCCCGCGATCCTGCTCGACGACAAGGGCGCGCAGCCGGCTGCCGCCGAGATGGTCGACGCGACGCTCGTGATCGAGTCGCGGCGCTTTCGCTGCCGGGCCGCGATCTCGACGAAGGCCAGCAGCCAGATCGAAACGGATTTCGTCGCGTTGCAGTGGCAAGGCGAATGGATCGTCACCGAGCGCCAGCACGCGCGCGAAGGGCGCACGTATCCGGTCGATGTCGTCGAGCTGCGCTCGAGCCAGCCTAACGTGTACGCGGCACGCATCGCCGTGGTCGACGATTCGCGGGACGTCGCCGAAACGGTATGTGAATATTTCATCGAGAAAGGCGTGAACGCGATCCCGTACTTCGACGGCGCCACGTTCCGCAAGGCGCTGGAGGTCGAGGATTTCGACGGCTACATCCTCGACTGGATGCTCGGCGACCAGACGGCCGCCGATCTCGTGCGCGGCATCCGTTCGAGCGAGAACAGCGGCGCGCCGATCTTCCTGCTGACCGGCAAGATCTCGACCGGGGAAGCCAGCGAGGACGAAATCGCGCACATCGTGTCGCACTACAACGCGCGCTGCGAGGAAAAGCCGGTTCGCCTGCCGATCCTGTTCGCCGAAGTGGCGCGCGAACTGAAGATCGCGCTGCCCGCCGTGGCCGCCGCGAGCTGAGGCCGGATCGACAACCCACCACCGCACGACCGAGGGAAAGACATGCGAGTTTCGACCATCTGGACCAAGAGCCTGCTGACGGCCTGCCTGCTCGGCATGGCCGCCGCGACATGGGCGGCTTCGTCGTTTACGTTCACCGTCGACGGCAAGATCGACAAGAGCAACCAGCAGGGCAGGACGGCCTACGTGTTTTCCGAGCAGGCGCTGATGGCGCTGCCGCAGCATACGATCGTCACGTCAACGAGCTGGACGCCGAAGGCGACCTTCACCGGCCCGCGCCTGTCCGACGTGCTGAAGACCGTCGGCGCGCACGGCACGCAGATCGAATTCCACTGCATCGACGAATACACGTTCACGATTCCGGTGTCCGATGCGGACAAATACGGCGTGATCCTCGCGCGAACGATGAACGGCAAGGTGCTCGGCAACGACAACTACGGCCCGCTGTGGATCATGTATCCGCGCGACCAGTATCCCGACGAGCTGAAGACGCCGCTCGGCGAAGCCAAGTTCGCGTGGCAGATCATCGGCCTGACCGTGAAGTGAAATGACGCGGCCGCGACGGAAAAACAGAAAAATCATTCTGATCCTCGGGTCGCTGTGGATCGCGGGATTCGCCGCGTGGGCGTTCCTGCTGTGGGACCTCCTCGCAACCTCGGTCAACGAGGGCGTGCTCGAAGGGCCGCGCGAAGGCGTGTTCTGGACGGCCGCGCAATACCGGAACGTCTATACGCGGTTCGACCGGCAACTGATCCTCTACGCGACGCACGAGGACGACGACTTCGATCGCGTGCAGATGCAGCTCGACAGCCTGTCGGTGTCGTTCGGGTTCCTGCAGCGGCCGTCCGAAGTATCCGAGTACTGGCTGCGCATCCCGCGCGCGCGCGACGAAATCGCCGCGCTTGGCGAATTCATGACGCGCCTGAAGCACGACGTGCCGTTGCTTCGCGGTGCGCCGAAGAACGCGCGGCAGGTGATCGACGAGGTCAATGCGTACTGGCCGAAGGTCAACGGCCTCGCGAACTACTTCCGCGCGATCGAGATGGCGCAGCGCGATTTCACGTTCCATCAGCTGAAGGAAAAGCAGCGCGCGATCCTGATCCTCGGCATCGTGCTCGGCGTGATCCTGTGCGCGCTGTTCCTGCTGCTGTTCTATACGATGCGCACGCGCGACGACCTGCTCGAACGGCAGGACGCGGCGCTCGACGCGGAGCGCAAGGCGTCGGATCGCGCGTTCGAGATGATCGAGGCGAAGAACGCGTTCCTCGGCATGGTCAGCCATGAGCTGCGCACGCCGCTGCAGGCGATCTGCGGGTCGATCGAGATCCTGCTCGCGCGCCCGCAGTCCGACGCGAACCTGAAGACGATCCGGCGGCTGCAGAATTCCGCGCTGTCGCTCGAAGCGCTCGTCAAGGACCTGACCGACTACATCAAGCTGCGCTCGACCAAGCGCCTCGCCGAACTGGAAACGGTCGGCATGGCGTCGCTGCTCGCCGAAGTCATCGAGCCGCTGCGCGAGAAGATCGCGACCAGGCGGATCGCGGTCGCGCAGCAGGTCCAGCCGCACGATCTGTCGATCCGCTCGGACCGCAAGCTGTTGCGGCAGGTGCTGTCCAACCTGGTCGAGAATTCCGTCAAGTACACGCTAGGTGGGTCGATCGACGTATCGATCGCGCTCGCCGACGCGCCGGCCGGCAAGCAACTGACGATCGTCGTGCGCGACACGGGCACTGGCATCGCGAAGCAGCATCTGTCGAAGATCTTCGAGCCGTTCTATCGCGCGAACGACGCGGTCGGGCTGCATGTGGACGGGATCGGCATGGGGCTCGCCGTCGTGCGCGAAATCGTCACGACGCTGCGCGGGCATGTGGACGTGCGCAGCGTGGTCGGCGAAGGCAGCGAATTCGTCGTGACGCTGCCCGTCGAAGTGCCCGACTTCATCGAGGCCGCCGGCGAAGCGCCCGCGTGGCCGGCGGCCGCCGCGCATCGCGACCGGCGCGCGCTGGTCGTCGACGACAACGACAACGCACGCGAAACACTGGGCGCGATGCTGTCGGCGCTCGGCATCGACGCCGATCTGTGCGGCACCGGCCACGAAGGCGTCGAGCGCTTCGGCGCGGGCCGCTACGACATCGTCGTGCTCGATCTCGAACTGCCGGACCTGAGCGGCTTCGAGGTCGCGCGGCGCATTCGCGCCGTCGCGCAGCCGGACGACGAAGGCCGGCATCCGGCGATCGTCGGCGTCAGCGCGTATGAATCGGCCGCGCTACGCGAGAACCAGCACGTGTTCGACGAATTCCTGCCGAAGCCGGTGCACCTGCGCGAACTCGGCGCCCTGGTCGAGAAGCTGCTCGCCTGAAGCGGTGCGCCGCGTGCAAACGCGCACGGCATCGCGCGCCGGCGCTGCCTCACGCGCTCACGCTCCCGCTTATTCGCCGATCAGATGCAGCACGATATCGCGCCGGTGCGCCGCGCGACGATGCTCGAACAGATAAATCCCCTGCCACGTGCCGAGCACCATGCGGCCATGCTCGACCGGAATCGACAGCTGCACCTGCGTGAGCGCCGTGCGCAGGTGCGCCGGCATGTCGTCGGGGCCTTCGGTGTCGTGCTCATAGCGGGTTTCGTCTTCCGGCGCGAGCGTCGCGAAGTAGCGTTCCAGATCGCGCTGCACCGACGGATCCGCGTTCTCCTGGATCAGCAGCGAAGCCGACGTATGCCGGCAGAACACCGTAAGCAGCCCCGTGCGAATCGACTGCTGGTCGACGAACGCGCGCACCTGCGGCGTGAATTCGACGAGGCCGCCGCCGTGCGCGTCGACGGCGATATGCGTGAGGGCTTGTTGCATGGCCATGGCGTCAGCCCAGCGCGGCAAAGCCGTCGGTTTCGATCTGTCGGGCATCGGTGGGCCGCACGACGCGCGCAACCTCGACGCCGTCGCGCAGGAACACCAGCGTCGGCCACAGCTTGACGCGGAACGAGCGGCCGAGCGGGCGGCCCGGCCCGTCCTCGATCTTCAGGTGGCGCACGGCGGGATGCGCGGCGAACGATTTGACGATCGCGGGCTGCGCGCCCGCGCAGATGCCGCACCAGTTCGCGCCGAATTCGATGACGGTCGCGCCGGCGAGTGCTTCGACTTCCTCACGGGTCGGCGCGTTGGCGGTATAGCGTTGTGGCGTGTCCATCGGGGCCCTCATGTGCAATTCCGGAATGCGGTCGCGCGGCAGGCGCACGGCCTGCGATTTCTTACTGTAGCGGAAAAGCATGCTCGACGCCGATGTGCTCGCGGCCGTTTGCGCGGCGCATGCTCGCGCCGTTGCCGCGCGTTGCAAGCGCTGCTTCGCGAGCAATTTCCGTGCGTCGCCGCAGCGTCGATCGCCGGATGACACGACAAGAATCGGAGCGCCGCACGGCCACGACAGGATCAGCATTCGAACCCATCCCTCAACGAAGCGAAGGCTCCGACCATGAACGCTCCGCATCGCGTCACCGAACCGAACATCCTCTATTTCGGCACGCCCGTCGTGCTGGTCAGCACGCTGAACCCGGATGGCACAGCAAATCTCGCGCCGATCTCGTCCGCGTTCTGGCTCGGCTGGCGCGGCGTGATCGGTATCGCCGCCAGCTCGCAGACCACCCGCAACCTGATGCGCACCGGCGAATGCGTGCTGAACCTGCCGTCGTCCGCGCAGGCGCACGCGGTCGACCGGATCGCACGGACGACGGGCACGCATCCGGTGCCCGAATCGAAACGCGTGAGAGGCTACGTGTACGAACCCGACAAGTTCGGGGCGGCCGGGCTCATCGAGGCGGCATCGCACACCGTGTCGCCGCCTCGCGCGCTCGAATGCCCGGTACATCTGGAAGCGGTCGTCGCGGCCACGCATGGCCTCTCCGATGAAACGCCCGACCTGCGCGGGAAGATCACACTGTTCGAGCTGCGCATCCAGCGCGTGCACGTGCATCCGGACCTGCTGATGGATGGCCATCAAGATCGCATCGATCCGGACAAATGGTCGCCGCTGATCATGAGCTTCCAGAAATTCTATGGTCTGGGGCCTCGACAGGTGCATGCGTCGCGGCTCGCCGAGATTCCCGAGCGCGCGTATCGCAGCCCGGACATCGAGCGCTCGCGGGAAGCGGGCGTTCCGGCTGGCGCCGGGCAGTAATGAAACGCGATGCTGGCGGGCAGCGCCGCGGCGCTCGCGTGGCGCGCGACCGGCTCGGTCGCGCCGGCCGTTGCGCCGAAACCGATCGGATAAAATACGGCCGGCCAATGCTCATTGGCCCATGACTGAACCGACGGAGTGTTTTCAGTGATTCAAGCTACCCCAGTATTCAAGGACAACCTCGCGCAATTGCCGGCCATCGACGGCATCGCGCGCATCGATCTCGTCGGCGCGAACGGCGACGTGGTCGCCAGCATCGAGAACCAGCCCGGCAAGCAGGGTTCGCTCGCTGTGTACCACTACCTGAAGCAGGCATTCGGCGTGCTCGACGCGAAGGCTGCCGAGCATGGCCTCGCGGTGTTCGCCGAGCACACCGCCGACGCACGCAACCGCCCCGGCGCGCACCCGAACGTCGATCGCCTGCTCGCGATCGTCGCCGGCGGCGACGCGCTGCGCATCGACGTCGTCGCGAAGGATTGAGCGACAGGCGGGACATGGTGCCGCACCTCGATGCGCGGCACGCTCATGCATCTCGTCGACGGGTACCAACGCATGCGAATCATCGATCTTCCAGATCAATTCCCGTGCATTCTGCTTGATGGCGAAGGCCACTTCGGAGTGCCTTCCACCTGGCACGTGGATGTCGAAAGGCCGTTTCAATCCATCGATCATTCGATCGCCGGTCATGTACCGACTGACGTGCAGTTCACCGCCAGACGCTCATACGCTAGCGCCCTGTTCTGCGGTTTCATCGCATGGCCGATCGAGTATTGCTTGTCACCCCACCGCACATCGATGCCGCGCTGGTCGTCGATGCCGAACACCAGCAGGCGCGATAGGTTGCTCACCATGCCCAGCCGCTTGCCTTCTCGTCGCGCGCCTGGGCGCCGGACGGCACGTTGCCGCCTGCCTTCCGGCTCATCTCAAACTGAACGCGCCGGCCCGACTCGACCTCGAAGCTAGTCTTGACAAGCGTCCCGCGCGTGGACATCACCGGCTCCGCGTTGTCGGCAATCTCCGTACGCGTCATCGATCCGAAATCCAGAATGAATCTCACTGATAGCTCATGGTGAACGTGGCAACACCATTCGCCTTGCCTGGAATCACGGTAGCGGACGTTCGCACATAACGGGCTCGGAAAGGAATAGACACGTCGACGTTGCCAAAGCTCCCCACCGCCCATTGATTGGGATTTCCCGCCTGAGCGGAGTCTGGACCATAACTCACAAGCGTGTTGTCCGAACCACGCAATATCTGAATGCCGACACCCTTGGCGGTCGAATCGGGCGCAAGAGAAAGCGTATCGGACCGGTTACCGGAATTGGCCGAGTCCGTCAGCGTCATGAACATGTTCGTCGACGTGCCCGGGTTCCCTCCGGAACACTTGAGACGCACCTCCATGGGCTTGGGCAGTGACGTTGCGCCGACGCTTTTCAACTCGCCCACCGATACTTTCTCCAGATCGACTGCGATGTTCGGCGTCAACAGATTGCAGGTCGGCACTTGCGGACGAATGTTTATCGCGCCATTGGTCACGATTGAACGGATTACCGTTCCATGGTTTGGCGCAATCGTTGCCCCAATTTGACCACTCAGAACACCCGGCGCCGTAATATTGCCGGTTTTCACGAATTCAACCGTAAAAGATGATCCCTCACCATAGCTGTTCGACGTAACGGAGATATTCGTCGATTGCGGCCACCATTGAGTCCCGTTAATACCCCCTCTTATACGAATTCCCACCCCGGCAACTGGAGTGGGATACGTGTTGTATTTTCCGGTAGCGGAACCTGTCGTTCCGACATACATAACGTCGCCAATCGCTGAAGTGCAAGTCAGCGTTCCACCCAATCCGCTGGCGGCCCCCGACGACGAGAAAATCACCGTTCCATCCGCGATATTCGGATCGAATGGAGGCGGACTGAATTTCGGAAGAGTAACGATAAGTGACGGCACCATGACACCGTCTGTTCTTTTAATCGTGCAAGACGCGTGAGAATAATTTGAAAATAAAACCAAAATCAAAATTGGTATGAATTTCATTTTTCGTTTTCCTGGATCATTGTAAGCGCCCGTTCTTTATCAAACAGTCACGCGAAGACTTTCCGGACGCCTGTCACTGGGCGCCGACCACCGTGCCGGCACCCACGCACATTGCCGCCCGACGCTCATACGCCAGTTCCTTGTTCAGCGTCGGCAATTGGTAGGACACCTTGCAGCTATTGTTGCCCCACTGCACATCGATGCTGCCCTGGTCCTCGATGCCGAACACCAGCAGACGCGACTGGTTGTCCACCATGCCGAGCAGCTTGCCCTTCGCGTCGTACGCCTGTGCGCCGAACGGCACCTTGCCGCCCGCGTCCCGGGACAACTCGAACTGCACGCGCCGCCCCGACTCCGCTTCGAAGCGGGTCTTCACGATCGCCCCGCGCGTGGGCACCACCATCTTCGCGTTGTCGGCGATCTCCGTATGCGTGCCGATACTCGCCGAATCGACGTTCAGCCAGTTCTGTCGGTACGGCTGCAGATACGGCACGATCGCGTAGCCGCGCCGGTCGGTGCGCACCGTCGGCGCTCCGCCGAACGTCACGTCGCGTACCTTCGGCACCTCAACCACCGCGAACGTCTCGCCGAGCGGCTGGCCGAGCGTGACACCGCCGCCATGCACGACGACGGAGCCCGATGCGCCCGCGTCGAAATGCCGGCCCGAGCGATCCTGCGTGAAGTTGCCGGTCAGCTTCGCGTTCGGCGTATCCCAGCCTGCGCTGATGCCGCCCGAGCCGCCGCCGTCGCGGCTGTAGCCGGCCTGCACGCCGTAATTGACGGTATTGCTGTCATTCAGGTAACCCGACACCCCGGTCTGCATGTTGAAGTCACCGCGCGTCGACGAAACCGCGTTCGCGTACAGGCGATGCGTGCTCGACGCCTTGCCCAGCGGAATGCTGACCGACACGTTGAACTGCGTGTCAGGCCGCGCGAACGGCCCCGACTCCTGGATGTGCGACGCCGACAAGCTGTAACTGATGTTCTTGTAGCTGTTGCTGTAGCCGACCTGCAGGCGCCGGCTGCGTCCTTCGCCGTTCCAGTAGGTCGTGTCGCCCACGCCGGCGAACATCGAGCCGCTTCCGAGCGGCTGGTTGAGGCTCACGTCCAGGCGGCTTTTCTGACGCGCGACGCGCGGTCCGTACGAACGATCCGTGTCCTCCACGTGCTGGCTCAACGTACGGTAGCCGTCCGTCGAATAGCGATAGCCGACCATCGTGAACGTGGTGTTGGTCGAATGCAGCGTCTTCGAATACAGGAACCGCAAGCTCTGCCCTTGCCGGGTACCAGCCGACGTGCGCGACCGGCTCGCCGTGACGTCCAGCGACATGCCGCCGATACGCGTGTTCACGCCGATGCCGAGGGCGGCCGCCACGTAGTTGTCCGCCGCGATAACGCCGCCGTAGCCGGTGAAGTTGTCGGACACGCCGTACACCAGCGTGCCCTGCGTGAACTTCGGGCTCGACTGGCCTTGGACGCGATATTGACCGGCAGAAAATGCGTACCGCAGGCTGCCGCGCCGAACCATCACCGGCAGGTACGAGTACGGCTGGGTGAACCGGCGCACGCGTCCGTCGGACTCGGTGATCCTGATCTCGAGGTCGCCGTTCGAGCCGCTCGGATAGATGTCGGTGATCTCGAACGCACCGGGCGGCACCGGCGTCGAATAGATCACGTAGCCGTTCTGCCGCACTTCCACCACCGCATTGCTCTCGGCAATCCCGCGCACGACCGGCGCGAAGCCGACTTCACTGTCGGGCAGCATACCGAGATCGGTGCCGATCTGCGCGCCGACGAAGCGCACGCTGTCGAAGATGTCGCCCGACGTATACAGCTCGCCGGCCGCCACCTTGCTGCGCAAGCGCCGGATGTCGCGCTCCACGTAGCTGCGGTTGCTGGTAAAGCGGCTGCCCGCACCCGTGGTGCCGGTAAGCGTGGATTCGTTGCGGAAACGCCAGCCTCCGGCATTGAAGCCGTTGCGCAAGCCAACGAAGTAATACTCGTTGCTTTGGCCGTGGCTATCGTTGCGGCTGTAGCTGACCTGATAGTCGCTGTACAAGGCGGGGACACCATCGTCCCACAGCGACTGATCCACGTAGCCGCGCGAGGTTCGCGACACATACAGTTGTGGAAAACTGATGTTCAGCGACAGCGTATTGGACTCGAACTCCACCGAAGCGCCGTCCGCCACGGTGGAGAGGTCGACGATCGTCTCGTCGTCCGCACCGGCGGCGATACGCCCGTCCTGCTCGAGCCGCGCGACGTTAACGCCCGCGGTGCGCAACAGCCCGACGGTCACCGCCGGCTTGACGGTACCTTCGGCATCGGCACGAAACGCCACATCCTGACGCTTGACCAGCGTGTGATTCAGGTAGACGTCGACGTCATAGCTGCCGGGCAGCACCGAACTGCCACTCTCGAAATAGCTCAGCTCGACCGGCCCTTCACCCTTGCGCAGGAAGGACTCGTTGAACTCCACCGCGTGCCCGTGCGCCGGCAACATCAGGCCAAGCAACGCAAGGCACGGCATGCCGATCTGCGCGGCCGTCCAGACATCCCGTTCCTTTGTGAAGTTCTCCATACCTTTTCTCTAAGTTGATTCACCTCCCGAGCGGAATCGCATGCACGAACACACCCTCCCCGCGGCGATGCCCCGGGGGATAACGAAGATGAAGAGGAATACGATGTGTCGAACCGGTTACGTCAACCGGTGGTGGTGCCGTCATGCGGCTCGACGGCGCCGTAGTCGTTGATCGACTCGAAGTGGACCTTGACGCCCGCTGAAGCAGCGCCGGCGGGCAGATCCTTGACGGCAAACAGGCGCGTCGAGGACGGCGGCACCATCTCGGCCTCCGCGGCATAGTCCCGACCGCCGCTTCGCACCTTGACCGAAGCCAGCGACACGAAGTAAGCCGACGGATTGCTCACTTCGAGTTGTGCGCGACCATCGCGCTGAACGAGTCTCCAGCGCAGTTGCGCGGGCGCTTCCTCGACTTTTCCGGACAAGCCGGTTGGCCGGTAGAAGAACTTGATGCGCTGACGCACGGCAATCTGAAGCGTGTTGTCGCCCTTCGCTTTCTGCGGGATCTCCTGCACGTTGAGCCAGAACACCGACTCGCGATCGGCGGGCAGACCCTGGCCGTAGTAGAGGATCCGCAGGGTCTGCTGCTTCTCCCCACCCAGGCGGTTCAGCGCCGGTGTGATCGCGAACGGCACGTCCGACTTCGCGTCGCGCGCAT
>Ga0207678_10000635_pt1 | contig 32236 bp, 27 predicted proteins | sample KBSC63metaG_FD_184319 | JGI IMG/M metagenome (GOLD analysis project Ga0207678, IMG submission 184319) | Corn rhizosphere microbial communities from Kellogg Biological Station, Michigan, USA - KBS C6-3 metaG (SPAdes) (version 2) | ecosystem: Host-associated > Plants > Roots > Rhizosphere > Soil ... | reverse complement strand
CCGTTAACACGTTATCATCCCGGGGCTAGTCCCCGGGATCTAGACATCAGCAAGCGCCGGCGTTCGTTGAGACTGCGTTCCGGATGGCAGAAAAACTCTAGGTGTCGTGACCGATAAGCGCGAGCCATTCGTCCTCGGTCAACACCGTCACGCCGAGCGCCTGCGCGTTGGCGAGCTTCGATCCCGCATCAGCACCCGCCACGACGTACTCCGTCTTCTTCGAAACGGAACTCGCGACCTTGGCGCCAAGCCGTTCGGCGAGCGCTTTCGCCTCATTTCGCGTCAACTTCGTCAACGAACCGGTGAAGACGACGGTTTTTCCGGTAACGGGTGAGTCCTTTGCCTGCGGGCGCTCGAACGGCTTCAACGTCAACTCTTGGAGAAGGGCATCGATCTGCTCGCGATTGTGTTGCTCGGCAAAAAAGTCGATCAGCGCATCGACCACCGTCTCGCCGATACCTTCGATGTCGTCGATCTCGCGATAGGCTTCGCTGCCTTTGCCGCCTTCGATCGCGGCATCGACGGCCGTCCGCAACGCCTCGAATGTCCCATAGGCCTTGGCCAGGTCTTTGGCTGTCGTCTCACCGATATGGCGGATGCCGAGCCCATAAAGAAAACGCTCCAGCGGCACGCTACGGCGCGCATCGATCGCCGCGAAAAGTTTGCCGACCGATGTCTTGCCGAAACCTTTGAGCGTTGCCAGCGGCTCCGGATGCTTTTGGTCACGCTCTTGCAACGTGAAGATGTCGGCGGCCGATTTGATCCGGCCATCATCGAACAGAAACTCGATCTTCTCCGCCCCTAAACCTTCGATATCGAGTGCATTTCGCGACACAAAATGCTTCAGGCGCTCTTTCACCTGCGCCGGACAAATGAGGCCGCCCGTGCAACGGCGAACCACGTCGGCCGTGCCGCCGTCCTCATCGGATTCGCGCACTGCGTGACTGCCGCAGATAGGGCATATGGTTGGAAACTCGAAAGGCTTCGCCGACTTCGGCCGCTTGTCGAGAATGACTTCGACGATCTGCGGGATGACGTCGCCTGCCCGCTGAACGACGACGGTATCGCCCTCGCGGATATCCTTGCGCGCGATCTCATCCTCGTTATGCAGCGTCGCGTTCGAGACGACGACGCCGCCGACCGTCACCGGCTCGAGCTTGGCAACGGGCGTCAGCGCGCCAGTGCGCCCGACCTGGATGTCGATTTTGTTGAGAACCGTCGTGGCACGCTCGGCGGCGAACTTATGCGCGATGGCCCAGCGCGGCGAACGCGACACGAACCCGAGGCGCTGTTGATAGTCGAGCCGGTTCACCTTGTAGACGACACCATCGATATCGTAACCGAGCGACGACCGTTCGCTTTCGATCTCCCGATAGAAGGCGATGAGATCATCGGCTGTTGCCGTAACGCGCATCAGCCGATTGACGGGAAGCCCCCAGCGTTTGAATGCGGCGATGACGCCGGCTTGCGTGTCGGCCGGTAATTTCGATGCAGCGCCCCAGGCGTAAGCGAAAAACCGCAACGGCCGCTTGGCCGTGATCGAGGAATCGAGTTGGCGCAGCGAGCCCGCCGCCGCATTGCGCGGATTGGCAAAGACCTTATCGCCGCTCGCCGCCTGCGCCGCGTTAAGTTTGGCGAAGTCCTCGTGCCCAAGATAAATCTCACCGCGGATATCGATGACGTCCGGTATGTCTTTGCCTTTTAGCGCGTGCGGAATCTCCGAGATCGTCTTGACGTTGGCGGTGACATTCTCACCTTCCGCGCCATCGCCGCGCGTTGCAGCCTGCACGAGCACGCCCGCCTCGTAGCGGATCGAGATCGACAGCCCGTCGATCTTGGGCTCGGCCGTAACTTCGAGGCGGTCGGCTTCAGCAAGATTTAGAAAACGGCGGACGCGGTCGACGAAATCGATGACGTCCTGATCGTCGAAGGCATTCCCGAGCGACAGCATCGGCACGTCGTGGCGGATCTTGCCGAATGCCGCGACGGGTTTGGCGCCAACTTTCTTGCTCGGACTATCAGCACGCGCGAGTTCGGGATGCGACGCTTCGAGTTCCTGTAGGCGGCGGCGCAGGGCGTCGTACTCGGCATCCGAGATTTCCGGCGCGTCCTGCCGGTAGTAAAGCGCGTCGTGCCTCGAGATTTCCGCCGACAGCCGCGCGATCTCGGTCGCGGCCGATTCCGCGGGCTTGCGCGACCCGGCTTCAGCCCTACGTGCGCCTTTCGCTGGTTTCTTGGTCATCGCAATCGAAAATTTGCAGTTCGCCAACACGACAAAAACGCGGCTGGAATACCTGCCGCGTTTCCAAACCTAACACAAGATTGTCGAATAAAATCAGCCGTTGCCCAAGCTCAGCTTCGGAACGGCCTTCCAGGCCTTCGTCAGCCAGGAGCCGTTATCGTCGCGGGGCGCCAGGCCACCCGACTGCAGCAGCGCGTACGCGTCTTTGTACCACTTGCTGTCGGGATAGTTATGCCCGAGCACGGCGGCCGCGTTCTGTGCTTCCTTCGTGATCCCCAGCGCCATGTAGCACTCGGTCAGTCGCGACAAAGCCTCTTCGACGTGCGCCGTCGTCTGATATTCGCTAACGACCGTCTTGAACCGGTTGATCGCGCCTATGTAGTTGTGCTGGTTCAAGTAGTAGCGGCCCACCTCCATCTCGGAAGCGGCGATATTATCTTGGACGATACGCATGCGATTGTCCGCGTCGCGCGCATACTCGCTTTCCGGATAGCGCGTTTTCAGCGTCTTCAGCGCTTCAAGGGCTTTCCGCGCCGGTGTCTGATCGCGATTGGGAGTTTTCATGTCGTCGAAGTAGGCCGACGCGATGATGTGATAGGCGAGCGGCGCCTCTTTCGTTCCCGGATGCAAAGCGACATAGCGTTCGGCCGAGGCAATGGCCTCCGGCGACTTGCCGGCGCGATAGTAGGCGTACGCAGCCATCACGATGGATTTGCGAGCTTCCGGCGAATAGGGATGATCACGGTCGACGTTTTCGAACTGCTTCGCAGCGTCCGAGTAATTTCCCTTCGACATCATCGCGTCCGCGTCGGCGAACATCTTCGTCGGTGGATCAGGATTGAGCGAGGCCGTATCGAGCTTGTTCGATGCGCAGCCAGCGAACGCCAACGCGGCAAAGATCGCCGCAGCGCCGAAAATCCGTCTGAGATCTCGTGCGAGTATTGTCATTGGCAGCGTTGCTTCCCACCCGGCCCGCGTTCTTGCCGCTTATGGCATCTCGTCATCAGCGATCGCGACCCGGATAGCACCTCACCGCCCGATCCGAAAGGCTAAGTCACATTGATGGCCAGATTGCCCACAAACCGGTGTACTTGCCGAATGTGGTGTCTTCCGGGCCGCACCCGACGAGCCCCGCATGAATCAGAGCACGTCCAACGTGACGCTTACTCTGCGGCAGCTGCGATAGCCGACGGAGCGATCTGGAGCGGTGTACGTGTAGCGCGCGTCCGAGGAGCCTGCACCGTTGCCCAGTTTGAAGCATCGGCAAAAAGAGCCTGAAGCACCATCGCGTTGAGGCGATGACCACCCCGATAGGACCGATAGGCGCCGAGGAGCGGCATGCCCGCCAATGCCAGATCACCAACAGCGTCCAGCATCTTATGGCGGACGAACTCCTGTGGATAACGGAGCCCTTCGCGGTTCATAACTTTATCTTCGCCGATTGCCACGGTGTTCGTGAGATCGGCACCGAGCGCAAGCCCAGCTTTCCAGAGCTTTTCAACGTCGCTCATGAAGCCGAACGTGCGAGCCCTCGACAGTTCATGACGGAAGATGCCCGGGCCCATTTCGTACTGCAAACGCTGACGCCCGATGACCGGCGACGCGAAGTCGATTTCGACGTCCATGCGGAAACCTGAGTGAGGCGCGAGTTCGCCCCAGCAGCCGCCTTCCTCAACACGGACAGGCTTCAAAACCTTGATGTATTTCCGCGGTTCGGAGAGCTCGCGGATGCCGACGCGGTCGATGGCCTCGACGAATTCCGCCGAACTGCCGTCCATGATCGGCACTTCTTTGCTGTCGATTTCTATGTAGAGATTGTCGATCGAAAGGCCGCGAAGCGCGGCGAGAAGATGTTCGACGGTTCCGACCGTCGTGCCGGCATCGTCGCCAATGACCGTACAGAGCGTTAGATTTTTGACGTTTGCGACATGCGCCGCAATTTCCGAGATGACCTTGCCTCGTTTTGCAACGAGAAAGCGGAGCCCAGTATCAGCCTCTGCTGGATGCAGTGTGAGTGATACCGGAGCTCCGCTGTGCACCCCCGTGCCTGTCAACTGGATCTCGCGCGCAAGCGTTGTTTGCCGCGCACCGATGAATCGATTCGACATACTGCGCCGTCCCTCAAATTTCTGGCGGACCGCTGCTCCCCAGCATTTATGCGGCCAACCACCCCCGGTACTCTTCTGACTGCCCTTCCGTCTTTTGCCTAGCGTGTCGGCCTTATTGAAGCCGCATCAACACGAAGCAAAGGGTCATCACAAGAGGTCGATAGGCAAAAGCTAACTGCTTCGCCGGGTACCGACAAATCACGCTTTCTTACATTCTGTTACGCTTTGGAAACGTTTCTTGACGAGCGCACAAACTTGATGCAGGCGCCAGATTTTCAGCGTCGTTCGCGACCGAAAAAAACCGGCAACTGAACGTCGACTTCTTCCGTGCTGGATGTGTGCGATGGGCTCGCCCGAGACGATGATCTCGCCTCCGGAGATTTTCGTACGAAGTCTGTCAAACGTCCAAAAAAGCCCTGTTTCCTGCGATTTTCTGCATCTTGATGCCAAGCTTCGCCCGACGCGCCGTGATGCGCATTCCATTCCTTCTGCGCTTGCGGAGGAAAATCCTCGATGGCCGGCAGACGTCGCCCCGTACGCTGAATTTCCGTAGGCGCTTGAGGTTCGAAATAGTGATCCGATGGCGCTGTCAAGCCCGCTTGCGGGAGCGGTGGCATTCTGAGCAGTGCATTCCCTGCAAGGGGAGGAAAATTCTCAAGGCCGTCTTCGACCATGACCTTGCCCGGTGCCATCCAACTGTCACGGCTTTGCCGCGTCTTTTCGTTGTGACCGGAGGGAGGAAAACTCTGCAGCGGATTGGGCGGCATCGGCTGCAGAGCATCCGCGAGACGGCGCTGCAGATCACCCTGAGGCGGCATCGGGCCGGCTGCGGGAGCGCGCGATGCTTGTGAAGATTCGACCGAATAGGGATTTGGAATCGGCGCGTTTGCAGGGTAGCCGCCCGCGTTCGCGGTCGTCGGAGCGCCCGATCGCTGGCCCCTTGGCGTGCTCTGCTGCTCGCTCATCCGATTCATGCCGGAGGCGACGATCGAGACCCGAATCCGGTCTCCCAATTGCTCATCAAACGTGGCCCCGACAATGATGTTGGCCTCCGGATCGACCTCTTGGCGAACGCGGCTCGCCGCCTCGTCGACCTCATAAAGGGTCATGTCGCTGCCGCCCGAGATCGACAGCAAGAGCCCGCGCGCCCCTTTGAGCGTCACATCATCGAGCAGTGGATTGGCAATCGCCTCTTCGGCGGCAAGCACGGCGCGCCGTTCGCCCGTCGCTTCGCCCGTCCCCATCATGGCCGTACCCATGCCGCTCATCACGGTCCTGACGTCGGCGAAGTCGAGATTGATGAGCCCTTCTTTCAACACCAACTCGACGATGCAGGCGACGCCCGAGTAGAGCACCTGGTCGGCCAGCACGAAGGCCTCGGCAAACGTTGTGCGCTCGTTGGCGATACGGAACAGATTCTGATTGGGGATGACGATCAGTGTATCGACGTGCTGCCGGAGATCCTGCACGCCCGCTTCGGCGATGCGCATGCGGCGCGCACCTTCGAATTGGAACGGCTTGCAAACAACGCCGACCGTCAAAACGCCGGCTTCGCGAGCCGCCCGTGCGATGACCGTCGCGGCACCGGTGCCAGTACCGCCACCCATGCCGGCTGCGATGAAGACCATATGAGCGCCGGTAATATGTGTGCGGATTTCCTCGATCGCCTCTTCCGCCGCCGCTTCACCGATCTCGGGCCGCGACCCGGCGCCGAGACCTTCAGTCAGGTTGGCTCCGAGCTGAACGCGATGCTCCGCGCTCGAGGCGGAAAGCGATTGCGCATCCGTATTGGCAACGACGAATTCAACACCCTGCAGCCCGGCCGCGATCATGTTGTTGACGGCGTTGCAACCGGCGCCGCCGACGCCGATGACCGTCAGCCTCGGTTTGATATCGACCATCTTCGGCAGCTGTAGCTTGATGCTCATAACGCCCTCGAAATGGATAATTGGCCGAGCCGAGCCGAATCCCGCATCCGCGGCGCGGCCCTCTTTGCTCGTTCCTGCATCGTGTCCAACACGTTTCTAAAACCCACGCTTGAGCCACGTTCCGACGCGGCCGAGATAACCCTGGTTCAACATTTTGCGCCCGTGAGGCGCACTCAATTCGCCGTTTCCGCGCGCCGCCACCGTCATCAGACCCGAGAGCGTCGCCAGCTGCGGGCCAGATAGGCTCGCATTGAGCCCGGCGAGGTCCGAAGGGCGCCCGAGGCGCACAGGCCTGCCGAATTCGTTTGCGACGAATTCCGAAAGACCGAGAAGTTGGCTGGCTCCGCCCGTCAGAACGATCTTGTCTCCCGCAAAACGGCTCGCGGCGTTGAGCGCCAAGCGCTCTCGCACGAGTCCTAGAAGCTGCTGCACACGCGGGCGGACAATATCCGTCAGCCGTGCCTTCGTTGTTTCATAGCCGGCGTCGTCCTCTTCACCCGCGATCGGATAGGAAAACGACTCGTGCTCGTCGGACTGGGCATTGAGCAGTGTGCCATAAAGCGTTTTGATTCGCTCGGCTTCAACGAGTGGCGTCTGCAACGTCTTGGCGATGTCATAGGTCAGGTGCTGGCCGCCGACCGGAATGACGTCGGTGCCGGCAAAAAGGCCGTCTGCGAAGAGCGCGATCGACGTCGTGCCGGCGCCGAAATCGATGCATGTAACACCGAACTGACGCTCTTCTTCCGTGGTCACCGCGAGCGCGCTCGCATAGGGCGCGGCGACTAGGCCATCGCAACCGGCGTAGCAACGTTCGATCAGCACGAGCAGGTTGCGCAACGGCGCTTCGTCCGCCGTCACCGCGTGAAGGGCCGCCGAGAGCCGCCGTGCCGACAGACCTCTGGGGTCTTTGACGCCGCCCGCGCCGTCCAGCTCGCAACCGAGACGGTTGAGATGAATGAGCGTCCTGCCATCGCGCTCGGCGTAGCTTTCGCCTGCCGCCATCAGCTTGGCGATGTCGTCATTCGTCACGTAACCCGTCTCGACATCCGTCCGCGCCGTGCAATGCACGGAGGCGAGGCGACCGCATGCAACGGAGACCGTAAAGCTGCCGACCGAAAGCCCCGCGGCCCGTTCAGCCTGGCCGATCACCGCGCGGACAACCGATTCAGCTTCGTCGAGGTCGGTCAGCACGCCGGCCTTGACGCCCTTCGAACGCTGCAGACCTAAGCCTGCCAGCCGCATCGACGGTTCAGCGGCGCCAGGAACGAATTCGGCGACGATGACCGCCGCGACGGTCTTGCTGGTGCCGATATCGAGCAGCCCGAATGTCTGGTAGTTGCGCTTATCCGCCATCTGCCACCTGCTATTGCTGGCCGGCAGAGAGCGGCGCGTCGAGCGCGGCGGTCTTAGCCAGCTTGTCGTTGGCGGGACGCATGGCGATACGGCCAGGCGTGCGAACGTCGACGATCATCGCTGCGCGTTTCATCGCCGCGGTTACGATGCGCGAATTCGAAATCTCCTCGAGGCCTTCGATTTCGCGATCGGCGCCGAGTTCGAGCTGAGTTCCATTCTTGAGGACGACACGCCAACGGCGCTCGGCGATGCGTTCGGCGTAAGCGTATTCGCTCTCGATCGCAGGCGTTTGACGTAGAGCTGCGAGCAGCAAAGCCGCGTCGCGAGCCGCACCCTCGCCGGCGACGCGCGGCAGAACCCACCCGTTCGTCTCGGGAACCGGGCCAAGAACGCGCCCGGTCGCGTCGACGAGGTAGTTCACGTCGCCCCGCGTCCAGATCACGGCCGGAATTCGCTCACGAATGACAATGTCGAGGCCGCTCGGATAAACGCGCGTGATCTGCGCCTTATCCACCCATGGAATTCGATCGATGCGCTTTAGCGCCGCTTCGGAATCGAACGCAGCAAACGTCCGGACGTTCGGCAGATCGAGCGCGTCGAAAATGTCGTTATCGGCCGCGTAGTGCTGCCCCCTGACGCTCACCTGATCTATGCCGAATCCGGCGGCGATCATCAGCGCGTTCGCCTTGCCGTCGAGTTTGCCCGCAAACCCTTTCAGCCGGTCGATGGGAAGCGTGATTGCCGCGACCCCCGTCACGACTAAAAGCGCGGTGAATGTCAGCACCGGCGCCACCCACCGTCGCGACGGACGCCTGGATCGGTGATAGCGGCGCTCGCCGCGTGGTATTTGCAGCGCCAGCGACGGACGTGACCGGGCGAGCTTGCTCGATCCCGAACGAGTTTGCGACGGCGCGAAAGCAGGCGTGGCCTCCGGCGTCCGCGCATCCAGCGCCCGCCACCAGTACCTCTGTCCGCTCGCTATCTGTTGCAACTCGCGTCCTCGACCATCCATCGGACGAGGTCACCGAACGACCAGCCGGCGTACCCCGCCAGCTCGGGCACGAGGGAAGTTCCCGTCATGCCAGGCTGCGTGTTCACTTCCAGGCAGATCAGTTCATGCGTTCCGCTTTTCGTGTCGTCGAAGCGGAAATCGGCCCGCGACACGCCACGGCAGCCCAACGCCTGATGCGCCTTTAACGTTAACAAGCGGGCTGACTGGTAAACATCCGGTAAAAGTTGTGCAGGCAGCTCGTGGCGCGAGCCACCAGCACCGTATTTGGACTCGTAATCGTAGAAGGCGAGGCCCCTGAGAGGCACGATCTCGATCACATCGGTGACGAAATCGCCGATGACGGCACAGGTGATTTCACGGCCCGGGATGTAGCGCTCGACCATCAATATCTGCTCAGGCGACCCGCAGGACGCGATCGAGTTTGGCGGCCGCTCGGCGTCCGGCGGCACGATGACGACGCCGACGCTTGATCCTTCGGTCACCGGCTTGACGACATAGGGCGGAGTCATGACGTGGCTCTCGAGCGCCTCACGGCACGTCACAAGCTTCGCCTCCGCCACCGGGACGCCGGCGAGCTTCATGATGTCTTTTGCGCGCTCCTTATGCATGGCAAGCGCCGAAGCCAGCACGCCGGAATGCGTGTACGGAATGCCGAGAATCTCAAGGATTCCCTGCACGCAGCCATCCTCGCCGAACTTGCCGTGCAGCGCGTTGAAGCACGCATCAGGCTTCAACGCATGAAGCTGGCTGGCGATGCCGTCGCCGACATCGATCTCGGTGACGCGGTAGCCTTCCTCACGCAGCGCTTCGCCGACGGCCGCGCCCGAATTCAAGCTCACCTCGCGTTCGGCCGACAGTCCGCCCTTCAATACGGCGATGTGGCTGCGAGTGCGTTCCGGCACGGCGCCGAGCTTCGTCATGTCTCATTCCTGCTGTTGAGGTCTTCAGGACTGGTCGGCACGAGCATCGGCGCCTTCGGCAGCGAGTGCTTCCCCTATCGGCCTGCCCGGTGTTGGCACACCGAGCCGGATGATTTCCCAATCGAGCTTGACGCCTGACTGAGATTTGACGCGCGCCCGAACCGTCTCGCCGAGCGTCTCTACTTCTTCGCCCGTCGCTTGCCGATCGTTGATCAGAAAATTGCAGTGCATGTCGGAAACCTTGGCGCCGCCGACGCGCAAGCCCCGGCAACCTGCCTCGTCGACGAGCTTCCAGGCACTGTGGCCCGGCGGATTGCGAAACGTCGAGCCGCCAGTGCGTTCCTTGATCGGCTGGTTCTTTTCCCGGTACTCGGCGACTTCGTCCATCTCTTTGAGAATTTCCGCCGGCTCGCCGGCCGTTCCTTGAAACGTCGCCGCCGTGAAAATCCAGCCATCCGGCACGCTGCAATGGCGATACGTGAAGCCCATGTCCGCAGCCGACAGGACATGAATATTGCCATCGAGATCGACGGCCCGCGCCCCCGCGAGGCAATCCTTTGTCTCGCGGCCGTGTGCACCGGCATTCATCCGCAGTGCACCGCCGATCGAACCCGGAATGCCGCGATAGAACGCCAGTCCGCGAATGCCCGCTTCCGCCGCCGCACGCGCCACCTTAACGTCGGGGACCGCCGTACCGGTGGTGAGTTTGTTGCCGGGCTCGACGTTGATTTCACCGAAGCCGCGCCCGAGACGAATGACAATTCCCGGCACGCCGCCGTCGCGTACCAGCAGGTTCGAACCGAGGCCGATGACGTTGATGGGGATACCGTCGGGTAACGTCTGCAGGAAATAGGCGAGATCGGCTTCGTCGGCCGGACTGAACAAAACCTGCGCCGGTCCACCGACGCGAAACCATGTGATATCGGCAAGCGCTGCATTAGCGGTAAGCCGCCCGCGCAGCTCGGGCATGATCGCGCGCAAGTCGCTGGCGATGTCCTCGAACGTCACGCGGCGCTCCCTTTGCGTTTCGGCGTCTCGTTCAGCCACTCGGGCAGCGCATGCGCCCACTCCGTCGAGTTGCCCGCCCCGAGACAGACGACGATATCGCCCAGATGCGCTTGCCGCTGGATTGCCGGTATCAGATCGCCCGGCGCATCGACAGCCTCCACGGATCCGTGTCCATTTGCTCTGATGCCATCGGCGAGCGTCCGGTGATCGATGCCCGCAATTGGACTTTCGCCCGCAGTATAGAGCGGCGCGACGATGACGTGATCGGCGTCTTTGAAGCACGCAACAAACTCGTCGAAGAGATCACGGACGCGCGTATAGCGATGCGGCTCGACGACCGCGATGACGCGACCCTTGGCGCCGCGGCGCGCCGCCCCGAGCACGGCCGCGATTTCGGTCGGGTGGTGGCCGTAGTCGTCGTAAATCGCGACGCCGTTCCATTCGCCCGTCAATTGGAAGCGCCGTTTGACGCCGGAAAATCCGGCCATCGCCGCTTTGATCTTCGCGTCTTCTATCCCGGCTTCCGTCGCGACTGCAATCGCGGCGAGCGCATTGAGCGCATTATGCGCGCCCGGCAGCGGAACGGACCAGCCTTCGAGTTTGCGCGCCCCGCCCTTGACGCGCGCCGTCAGGCTCGCGTCGAAGTACGTCGTGTTGCCCTCGATGCGCACCGACTGCAGGATGAGATCGCAATCCGTGCTCTCACCGTAAGTTAGCAAGCGGCGCCCATCGGCGCGAAGACCAAGGCTCTGCACCATATCGCGCACGATCGGATGATCGATGCAGGCGACCGCGAGGCCGAAAAACGGAATGTTCTTGAGGAAAATTTCGTACTCGCGGTGCATGGCTTCGACCGAGCCGAAGTAGTCGAGATGCTCGGGATCGATATTGGTGACGATGCCGATCTCTGTTGGCAGCCGCGTGAACGTGCCGTCGCTCTCGTCGGCTTCGACGAGCATCCACTTGCCCTGGCCAAGCCGCGCATTCGATCCCCACGAGTTGATGATGCCGCCGGTGATCACCGTCGGCTCCTCTCCCGCTTCCGCGAAAATATGCGACAGCAGCGACGTCGTCGTCGTCTTGCCATGCGTGCCGGTGACCGAGATCGTCGAATAAAGCCGCATCAGCTCGGCAAGCATTTCGGCGCGCCGGATGATCGTCAGGCCCTTTTGGCGTGCGGCGACGAGTTCGGCATTCAAGGCTTTCACCGCCGTCGAGATCACGACATAGCGCGCCCCGATCAGGTTCACCGGGTCGTGCCCGACGAAGACGCGGATGCCTTTGGCGCGAAGTCGTTTGACGTTGGCGTTTTCTTTCTGGTCCGAGCCCTGGACCGTATAGCCCTTGGCGACCAGGATTTCGGCAATTGCGCTCATGCCGATGCCACCGATACCGATGATGTGAAACGGCCCTACGTCGCGCGGCATTTGCATGGATGAACGTCCTCGTAGAGCCGCTTTGGCACGGCCCAGTGTTTAGAGCCTCATGTTCGTCGGTACGCGGGCAGCTGGTCGATGTCCATCTGCCAGTTCCAGCGTGAAATCCGCAAGACGCCGAACGGCGTCGGCTCGTCCGGCGGTTTTAGCTGCCACGGCTGCCGCCGCAAGGGTACCGGGCGCTGCAAGCAACTTTTCTATCTCGTCGGCGAGGCGCTCGGGCGACAGATTTCGCTGCTCGATGCACCACCCACCACCTGATTCGGCAAGACGCCGGGCGTTATTGAGTTGGTCGTTATCGAGGGCATGCGGCAGCGGCACTAGGATGGACGGACGGCCGATGACGGTTAGTTCCGCGACGGTCGAAGCGCCGGCCCGCGCGATGATGAGATGAGCTGCCGCCATCCGCGCCGGAAGGTCAGCGAAGAACGGCGCAATATCAGCGCTGATACCGGCTTCGGTGTAAGCCTCCCGCACCCGCTCCACATCTTCCTCGCGCGCCTGCTGCACGACGCGAAGGCGCTTGCGCACGAGGTCGGGCAACGCAAAGAGCGCCAGCGGTACGGAGTCCGCGAAGAAGCGTGCCCCCTGGCTGCCGCCGAAAATAAGAATGCGAACGACGCCATTGGGGCCCGGCACGTCGTAGCCGCGCGTAGCCGCATCGATGACCGCCTGGCGCACGGGATTGCCGGTCAGCACTGCCTTGTGCGCAAGCCTGCCGTCGAGAAATTTCGTGCGATCGAACGACGTTGCAATCGCCGTGGCACGCTTGACGAGCATCTTGTTGGCACGCCCGAGCACGGCGTTCTGCTCATGCACCGCCGTCGGAATGCGTCTGAGACGCGCCGCGACGAGTGGCGGATACGTCGGATAACCACCGAATCCGATGACGGCACTCGGCTTCACCTGCTTCAGGATCGTGAATGCCGCCTTGATGCCGCTGGCGAGAGCAACCGCCGTTTTGGCGACATCGCGGGGCGTGCGCGACGCCAGCGTCGACGACGGCACTTGATAGATCGCTCGCGCCGGAAATCCCGAGCCGTAGCGATCGCCGCGCATGTCGGTCATCAGATCGACGGCAATGCCTCGCCGGCGCAGCTCTTCGGCAAGAGCGAAGGCGGGAAACAAATGCCCGCCCGTTCCGCCGGCAGCCAGCATGATCGATTGCTCTCCACTCATTGATCGCCGCTCATGGTGACGGAGTATGTCCCGTGTATTGCCCGGCGTCGATGGTCGGCACCATTCGGGGCTTTTTGAGGCGCGACGGGTCCGGACGCCAGCGCGTCAGCGCCAGAAGCATTCCGGCCGTGATCGAAAGCGCCAGCATCGACGACCCGCCCGCCGAAATGAAGGGAAGCGTCATGCCCTTCGGCGGCAGGAGGCCGATATTGACGCCCATGTTGATAAGGGATTGCAAACCGAGGAGAAGCGCCAGGCCCTGTATCGCAAGCCGGTCGGGAGCACTGGGCTCGTCAGCGGCGCGCATCATCGACTTGACGACGATAAAGGCAAAAACACCGAGTAGCGCAATGCACGCCAGAACACCGTACTCTTCGCCGATGACCGCGAAAATGTAATCGGTATGCGCGTCCGGCAGCACGGATTTGATCCTTCCCTCGCCGGGCCCGCGGCCGAAAAATCCCCCCTCCGAGAACGATTGCATGGCGCGGCCGACTTGGAAGTTCTCGAACGGCGCGGCACTGAAGAATTTCTCGAGCCGCGTCTGCACGTGGCCGAAGTTTTCGTAGGCGAGCCACATGCCGCAACTGCCGGCGAGCAAAAGTATGGCGGCACCGATTGGGGGCAGTCCTGCCAGAAGATAGAGCAGCCCAGCCGTCGTGCTGATCAATACGGTCTGGCCGATGTCGGGCTGTGCGACGAGCAGGCCCACCAGCACCGCCCAAAGAACGAGCGCCATCGGCAACGCCGGCATGTCGCTGCGTTCGCTGGCTTCCGCGAAGAGCCACGCGAGGATAACCACGAAGGCAGGCTTTGCGAATTCCGACGGCTGCAACGTGTAGCCGCCGAACTCCAGCCAGCGTTGCGCCCCATTCAACTCGGCGCCTGAGAAAAGCACCGCGAGCATGCAGGCGACGGCGCCAAGAAGTATGACGGCGGCGAGCCGGCGAACGCCGACTGGCGACAGCAGCGAGACGGCAAGCATCACCAGCGTACCCAAGCCTGCAAAAACCACATGCCGTTCGACAAAGTAATACGTCGGCAGTCCCTTTTTGAGCGCCACGGCCGGCGAGGCGGCGAATGAAAGCACGACACCGATGCCGATGAGGCTCAACAGCGCCATCAGTAGGCTGCGGTCGATCGTGAACGACCACGTTGCGAGCAGACTGCGATCGGCGCGCGACAGTTTCATTCTTGCGCCTTCATCGTGATGCCCGGCAGCGCCGCCACGAGGGCACGAAAAGCATCGCCGCGAACCTCGAAGTTCTTGAACTGGTCATAGCTCGCACACGCCGGCGAAAGCAGTACGACCGGCTCAGCGCCGCGACTTTTGGCAGCGTCCCTTGCCGCTTCAGCGACGGCAGCATCGAGCGTTTTGCTCCGCTTGAAATTGACTTTACCTTCAAGGGTCGCTGCGAAGTCCTCGCTCGACTCGCCGATCAGATAAGCCTTGATGACGCCGCCGAACAAAGGCGCCAGACTTGCGATGCCACCCGCCTTGGGTTTGCCGCCGACGATCCAGAACACATCGCGCGGAAACGACAGAAGCGCCTTCTCGGTTGAATCGGCGTTTGTCGCTTTGCTGTCGTTGATGAACAGTACGTTGCCCACGCGCCCGACTTCTTCCATCCGGTGCGGCAGGCCGGGGAACGACGCCAGCGCCCCTTGCCAATCGAGATCGGCGGATCGACCGAGCCAATTCAGGCACTCGCGAACCGCCGCAACGGCAGCGAGTGCGTTCTGCGCATTATGCCGCCCGCGCAACGTCGTAATCCCCGACAGCGAGCCAAGCTTGACGGCGAGCGCCGCACGGTTGCTGCAGACGATCGTACCGTCGAGCAAACTGTATCCCGGCGCGAGCGACTTCTCCGCACTGAACGCTACCGCGGGTCCGCTCTCGATGCGCCGCTTCAGCATCGCGAGGCCAAAATCGTCATCGATACCGATGGCCGCGACCTCGGCCCCTTGAACGACGCGCTCTTTGACGGCGGCGTAATTCTCTATGGTGCCGTGACGATCGAGATGATCCGGCGTGACATTCAGCATCACGCCCACCGTCGGATTGAGCGTCGGGGTCAGGTCGATCTGGAACGACGACATCTCGACGACGTGAAACCGATCGGGCGATGGTTCGTCGAGCGTCAGGATCGCGCGGCCGATATTGCCGCCGAGTTGCGCGTCGTAACCGGCGTGGCGAAGAATATGCGCGACCAGCGCCGTCGTCGTCGATTTGCCGTTCGTACCGGTAATCGCAATGAACGGCGCCTCGGGCGCACGCAAAGCCCGCTCGCGCGCGAACACTTCGATATCGCCAATGATCTCGACACCGTTTTGACGCGCCTTGTCGACGGCCCAATGCGGCACGGGGTGGGTCAACGGCACGCCCGGCGCCAGCACGAGCGCTGAAAAACCCGACCAGTCGGCTGTCGCCAGATCGACGAGGGGTAGGCCGTCGCGAAGTGCCGCCTCGCGACCCGCCGCACTATCGTCCCAAGCCGCAACGTCGGCGCCGCCTGCGAGCAGCGCACGCGCAGCCGCGGTCCCGGAGCTACCCAGACCGAACACTGCAGCCGTTTTGCCTTGAAATGAGGTCGCGCGAATCATCGTCGGAAATCTATCGCATGTCGCGCCATTTGACTGAGTTTCTAGCGCAACTTCAGCGTCGAAAGCCCGATCAACGCCAGAATGACCGCGATGATCCAGAAGCGGATCACGACCGTCGATTCCTTCCAGCCCTTTTGCTCGAAGTGATGGTGCAGTGGCGCCATCTTGAACACACGCTTACCTGTCAATCTGAACGACACCACCTGAATGATCACGGAAAGCGTTTCGAGTACGAAAAGCCCACCAACGACCGCCAAGACGATCTCGTGCTTGATCGCGACCGCAATCGTGCCGAGCGTACCACCAAGGGCCAACGCCCCCGTGTCGCCCATGAAGATCATCGCGGGCGGCGCGTTGAACCATAGGAAGCCCAATCCGGCTCCGATGAGCGCCCCGCAAATGACCGCAAGCTCACCTGTTCCGGGTACGTGATGAATTTGAAGATAGCCGGCAAATTTGGCGTTACCCGAAAGATAGGCGATGACGCCGAACGTTGCGGCCGCGATCATGACCGGAACGATAGCGAGGCCATCGAGCCCGTCGGTCAAATTGACGGCGTTGCCAGCGCCCGAAATTACGAGGATGGCCAGGAGTATGAAGAATGGGCCGAGATCGATAACGGCGTCCTTGAAGAACGGCAGCGTCATCACGGTGCTCAGGTCGCGAGGTCCGAGCCTCATCAGCAGATAGCCGGCGACGGCGGCAATGAAAACTTCGAGCGCGAAGCGCGTTTTGCTTGCAAAGCCGGCGCTCGAGCGTTTCGTCACTTTCAGGAAATCATCGTAGAAGCCGATCGCACCGTAAGAGAGCGCCACGCCTAGAACGACCCAGATGTAACCGTTCGAAAGCTGACCCCACAGCAACGTCGAAACGGTGACGCCGGCCAGGATCATCAACCCGCCCATCGTCGGCGTGCCGCGCTTCATATGATGCGATTGCGGTCCGTCCTCGCGGATCGGCTGGCCTTTGCCCTGCCGGACGCGCAGCAGATCGATCGTGGCCGGACCGAACATCATCACGAACAGCAGTGCTGTGAAGATGGCGCCACCGGTTCGGAACGTAATGTAGCGGAAGACGTTCAGCGCGCTGATCTGATCGCTGAAATTGACGAGCTCATAGAGCATGCCGGACTAGCTTCCCCCGTATATGCCGCGATCCCTGCTAGGATGCTGCCCCGTCTTCCCCGAACCGCGTCTTGAGTGCCGTGACAATCGGACCAAGCCGTGTCCCGTTCGAGGCTTTGACCATCACGACGTCGCCGCGGCGCAGATTTGACGTCAGTATCTCTTCAAGCGATGCCGCGGTCAGAGCGTAGCTGCCCTTTTTTGCCTCCGGTAAGGCATCATAAAGACCCTTCATATGCCGGCCGCACGCAAAGATGAGGTCGACACCGGCTTCGTCCACAGCCTCCTTTAGTCCGATATGCAGTTGTGGTGCCCCTTCGCCAAGTTCCAGCATGTCACCCAACACCGCGATACGCCTCAAGAATTTCTGTCTTGGTACGGCTCCGAGTGTTGCCAGCGCGGCGCGCATCGACGCAGGGTTCGCGTTGTAGCTCTCATCGATCAAAAGAGCTTCGCCCCCGTCGATCCGCAATCGAATTCTCGAGCCGCGCCCGCTCGGTGGCGCCAGTCCCGCAAGCGCCGCGACAGCCGGCTTCAGGTCAGCCCCGACCGCCGCGAGCGCCCCGACGACGGCAAGGGCATTTTCCGCGATGTGCCGCCCCGGCATGGCGAGACGGAGACGAAGGCTTTCATTGCCGATACGAACCGTCATGTCGCTGCCGTCGATCGCAAGCTCAAGATTTTCGCCGCAGACGTCCGCCGCCGCGCTGAAACCGAAACTCACTGGCTTGGCGCCGAGCCTTTCCGCAATGATCTTCAGCCGCGAGGCGTGAGGATTGTCATGCTTGATGATCGCGGCGCCGCCCGGCATCAATCCTTCGAAGATTTCGGCTTTGGCATCGGCGATGGCTTCGACATTCGCGAAGTGCTCGAGATGCACGGCTTCGACCGTCGTGACTATCGCCGCGTGCGGACGCACCATCTTCGCTAGTGGGCGGATTTCACCCGCGTGGTTCATGCCGATCTCAAACACCGCATAACGCGTGTCTCGTGGCATCCGCGCCAGCATCAGGGGGACGCCCCAATGATTGTTGTAGGATTTTTCCGACGCGTGTGTTGGGCCGAGGTTCGCGAGACAAGCCCGCAGCATTTCCTTGGTGCCGGTTTTGCCGGCGCTCCCGGTGACGGCAATCACGCGCGCCGACGGGTAAAGCCGTTGGCGGGCGGCACGGCCCAACGCTTCAAGCGCCTTCAGCGGGTCCGCCACTTTGAACAACGCCCCGTCGCCGGCTTGCCGCTGATAGCTCTCGGCGACGAGCGCGGCAGCGGCACCCGCCTTGAAGGCGGCAGCGACGAAGTCGTGCCCGTCCCGCTGATCCTTTAACGCCACGAAAAGATCGCCCGGCTCCAAAGTTCGTGTGTCGATCGAAATGCCCGTGACGACGCGCGCACTGCCGCCCTCGGCATCGCTGCCGAGGGCGGCGCTTAATTCGGAGAAAGACCAAAGCGGTTGCATTGATTGATCGTCAGCTCTGAAGCGCACGGCAGACTTCTTCGTGGTCGGAAAACGGCACGACGCGATCGCCGATGATCTGGCCCGTTTCGTGGCCCTTGCCTGCAACGATCACAACATCGCCCGGCGCCATCATGGCGATTGCCGTGGAAATTGCTTCCGCGCGGTCGCCTATTTCGCGCGCACCGATGGCGCCGGCCAGAATTTCCTTGCGGATGACGGCCGCCTGCTCGGTGCGCGGATTGTCGTCGGTGACGATCGTCACGTCGGCCTTTTCGACCGAGATGCGGCCCATGATCGGCCGCTTGCCCTTGTCCCGATCGCCGCCGCAACCAAACACCGAAATGAGCCGGCCCGTGACGAATGGCCGGCAGGCATCGAGCGCCGCGGCAAGTGCTTCCGGCTTATGCGCATAATCGACGACGGCCAATCCACCGTTTCTCTGGCCGATGATTTCGAGCCGGCCCGGCACACCCTTGAGATTGCCCAACGCCGCAAGCACGTCGCCGGTTTTTTCTCCGGTCGCAATGGCGAGGCCAGCTGCAACGAGTGCGTTCTCCGCCTGATAGGCACCGACGAGCGGCAGGCGCACATCATACGTGCGCCCGTTCGCGACAATGTCGATGCGTTGCCGAAAGCCGTCTCGCTTCAGCCCCGCGCGCCGCAGCGTTTCGCCCGACGTTCCAACCGTCGACAGCCGAAGCCCACGTGCCTTGCAAGCGGCGACGACATCGTCCGACCCGGCGCCGTCCATATTGATTACCGCTGGCTGGCCTGGCGCGAGCAGCTCGGTGAAAAGGCGGAGCTTCGCCTTCAGATAGGCATCGACGCTCGGGTGATAGTCCATGTGATCGCGGCCGAGATTCGTGAAGGCTGCCGCCGAAAGTACGACGCCGTCGAGACGGTTCTGATCGAGGCCGTGCGAGGAGGCCTCGAAGGCGAGGTGCGTCACGTCTTCATCTACCAATTCGGCAAGCATCGCATGCAACGTAACCGGGTCGGGCGTCGTCAATGAGCCGTAGATAGCGCCACGGGGCTTGACGATGCCGATCGTTCCGATCGAGGCGGCGTTATGACCGAGTGCGGAAAAAATCTGGCGCGTGAAATCTGCGACCGACGTCTTGCCGCTCGTGCCGGTGACCGCAACGGCGCAATGCGGCTGCTTTTGAGCAAACTTCGCGGCGATCTTCGCCAATGCGGCACGCGGGTTTTCGACCTCGATCAGCACGACGTCGGGCGGCACGGCGACGCCCTTGCCTTTGGCGACGACAACCGCTTTGGCACCGCGCGCGATCGCATCGGCGACGAAGGCCGTGCCATCGATCTTCGATCCGGGGATGCCCGCGAAAATTGCGCCTGGCCCAACGGCGGCGCTGGCGGCGGTTATTCCAGTGACATGAACGGCGTCGGCGCCGGGTGGTGGCGCGATATCGGCCGGCAGCACTTCGCTAAGCCGCATGACGCCCCTTGCTTGTCGTCTCTCACGAAGTCGGAGAACGTTAGATACGAGGCGGCAATCAGGCCGTCAAATCGCCAGATGCCCCGGCGGTCATTACTGGCTCGCGATCGTGTTCATCGGCGCGACACCGAGCTCACCCGCGATCCGGGCAATCAACCGGCCGGTCACGGGTGCCGCGTTCGTCCCGGCGGTGTGTCGTCCCCCAGTGCTTGCGACGCCCTTCGGTTCGAAGAGGATTACGAACGTCAGGTATTGCGGATCGTCCATCGGGAAGGCGGCAAGAAACGACGAGATGACCGACTTTGAAGCGTAGCCGCCACGATCGGGCACGTCCGCCGTTCCGGTCTTGCCGCCGACGCGATAGCCCGGCACGTCGGCTTGACCGCCGGTCCCGTCCGGACTGGTGACGTTGAGGCGCATCAGCTGCGCCATCTGTCGTGACGTAGTTGCCGTGATGAGCGGCTTGCCGACGGCCTCACCCGTTTCGAACTTTCTCAGAAACGTCGGTTGAACACGTTTGCCACCGTTCAACACCGTCGCCGCGGCAGCCGCAAACTGCAACGGCGCCTCGGCAATGCCGTGACCGTAGGACACAGTGATCGTTGCCGCGCGATTCCACGCGGGTGGCACCTGGGGCGCGACGACGCTTGCGCCCGCTACATTTAACGGATCGAGCATTCCGAGCTTGCGCAAAAAGCCCTGCAGCTTTTCGGGACCCGCCTGAAGCGCCAGCATTCCGGCGCCGACGTTCGAGGAATGCGTGAAAACTTCAGCCACGCTCAACGGCCGGCCGGCGGGATGAAAATCCTTGACCGTAAAGCGGCCGGCTTCGAGCGGCTGGCGCACATCGATTATCGTCTCGGGTTTCGCCAGGCCCTCGTCGAAGGCCATCGCAATCGTCAGCGTCTTGAAAACCGAGCCAAGCTCGTACGTGCCGCCCGTCATGCGATCGATGTGTTTTTCATCGAGATATTTGCCCGGCCATGCCGGATCGACGCGCGGCAGCGATGCACTTGCCAGAACCTCACCCGTCTTGACGTTGAGCACGAGACCAGCGGCGCCGTCGGTCTCATAGTGCTCGACCGCGTCATCGAGTTCGTCTTCGAGGGCATGTTGGACACCGATATCGAGCGACAGGCGCACGGGCGCGCGCGTCGACAATGTCGCCGCGTGCACGGGATCGACGCCGATCTTGTCGTCAATGTATTTCTCGATGCCGTTTACGCCCCGATTGTCGACGTTGACCGAGCCGAGGACGTGGCCCGCCAATGCTCCGGCCGGATAGGCGCGCTTCAACTCGTAGCGAAACGAAAGACCGGGCAGACCAAGATCATGAACCATTTGCGCCGTCTTCGGAGACACGCCACGGCGTACCCAGACGAAGCGGCGCGACCGGTCGGAAAGCGCACGGCGCAAGTCGGCGGCATCGAGGTCGGGCAGAACGGTGATGAGCTTCTCGACCAGCTCATCGCGATCAAGCACGACGCCGGGGTCCGCGAAAATCGACGGCGCTTGCAGGTCCGTTGCGAGCAGCCGGCCATTGCGATCGACAATATCGGGCCGGCTGAAGCTAGTCGCCACCGGCTCGGAAAGCGCCAGCGTAACGTTCGGTTGATGACTGAGAGCCAGCGTGACGAGCTGAATGGCCACCTCGGCAAATGCGAAAAACAAGACAGCGAAAACGCCGGTCTCAGTCAGCCGTCGCGTTTGCCGCTGCCGAGGCACATCACCATCTCGCGGACGCTGAATTGCAGCATCGCCCTCAACGACGGCCATCGGCGTTTTCCTGACGATCGTTGAGTTCGGAAACTTCGCGTCCCGTCTGGTACTGTTCGGGTCTCGGCGGCATGAGGCCAAGGTGACGGGCGAGCGCGTCTATTCGATCGGGCCTGGCCAGGTTGCCACGCTCGGCCTTCAGGACGGCAATGTCGTTGCGAGCCAACTCGGCGGCGTGTTCTTTCGCCTGCACTTCGTCTTCGAGGCGCCGGGTATCGTAGTTGAGGCCGTAAAGAAGCAGCGCGCTGGTAATCGCGAAAAAGAAGGCGGTGACATTCAAGAGGCGCATCGCTGGTCATGTCCCCTGTTCGCTGAGCCTCAACCGAGGCGCTAACTTTGCGGTCGTGGGACACCGAAGGTTTCAACATCCAGTGGCCACGGGGCTGCGTCGGTGCGAATGGCTGCTCTAAGCCGTGCCGAGCGAGCACGCGGGTTCACATCCAATTCACCTTTAGAAGGTGTTAACGGCCGCGAGTTAACAAGTCGGAAACTTGGAGGTACGGATTTTATCGATTCTTGCGGAATATGCCGTGAAACCGATACCGTCTTGCCGGACCGTTCGGCGAAGAATTTCTTAACGATCCGGTCTTCGAGGCTATGGAACGAGACGACGACCAGGCGTCCACCGGGTTTCAGAATATGCTCGGCGGCAGATAATCCGTAGGCAAGCTCGCCCAGCTCGTCATTGACGAAAATGCGCAGCGCCTGAAACGTCCGCGTCGCTGGGTGACGACCGTCGATCTTTCGGCCGTGAAAAACTCGCGCCACAGCATCGGCAAGTTCGATGGTACGCGTGAACGGCTTTTCAGCGCGATGTCTTACGATGGCCCGCGCGATCGACCGCGATTTGCGCTCTTCGCCGAACGCGTAGATCACATTGGCGATGTCCTCTTCGTCGGCGCTGTTGAGAAAATCGGCGGCGGTTTCGCCGCTGGCGGACATGCGCATATCGAGCGGTCCGTCGTGCTGAAATGAAAAGCCTCGCCCTGCATCGTCGAGCTGCATCGAAGAAACACCAATGTCGAGCACGACCCCGTCGAGCTGTTCACCGGCTAGCTCTGCGCGGGCGACGGTTTCCATTTCGCTGAAAGCTGCTTCGACGACCTTCAACCGGCCCGATGCTTCATCGATCAGCGCCGCCGCATCGCGGACCGCAGTCGGGTCGCGGTCGAGTGCCAGAATTTTGCAGTTGGCTGCGCCGAGGATTGCCCGCGTATATCCGCCGGCTCCGAAAGTTCCATCGACGTAGATTTCGCCGTCCCTTGGCGCCAGACTTTCGAGAACTTCCGAAACGAGCACGGGAACGTGACGCGGAGGCCGGCTGCTGGAACCATGCAGGGCTCCCTTCGCCCCGCCGCCCCGCGTCATTCCCGTGCTCCATCGTCGCCATCGTCGGTTGACGAACGGCTACCCGCTGCGAAAAGTTTGCGCGTCACCTGAACTTTGCTGCGCGCTTCTCTCCGGCGCTGCTCGAAGCGGCCGGGCTCCCACATCTGGAATTTGTCTCCAAGGCCAACAAACGTGACGGCGGCGTCCAGGTTGGCGTGGGCGCGAAGGTTTTCAGGAAGGACGATGCGGCCGTCGCCATCGATCGTGAGAACCTGGACGTCGCCGTAGAGTGCGACAGAAAGTTCGTCGCGCTCGTCCGAATAGTCCGGCAGGCCCGAAAGAAGCCCGTCGATCTTTTTCGCAAGTCTCTCGCCGCCTGCATCGAGTGCAGCAGCGTCGAGCGAGGGGTAGCAGTAAAGCCCGCCCGCGACGCCGCCGGCATAACCAGCGCGCTCGAGTACGGCGCGAAACGAGGCTGGAATCGAGACCCGGCCTTTGGCGTCGATCTTGTTTGTGAATGTCGAGACAAAGCGGTCCATCTCCCAGTAACGAAGCCCCTCTGAACTCTTTTACTGGGTCCTGGCGACTCCCCTCCGGGGAGCCGGCCGCCAGGACCGGAAGGTTTCGTGTCGGGCGGCCGGCGCGCGGAACGCGTGTCGCCCGAAACAAAAGAAAAACTGAGCCGGCCGACAGGACCGGAAGGTTCGTTTCGGGCGGCCGGCGCGCGAAGCGCGTGTCGCCCGAAACATGAAGAAAAGGGGCCGTGGCGGTCGCTCAGATTTGGGCCCTCTACCAAACCGGCGCCCGGCCACGGTGTCCTGCCCGGTGCGGCGGGCACATATGGGATGCCATGGGAAATTATGGCCGTCAACGGTTTCTTAAGGATAATTATGGCGCGGCGCGGAGTTGCGCACAATTCGTTTTTTCCCTAAAGCGGCGCCCGATGCGCCACCTTCGAAATCAAAAACGAAGAGTAAATTTATATTTTTCAGTTGGTTAGAGAGTGCGTGTGCGGCACTCACGCTGTCCTGACTTGACCCTTGAATTGGTCGGCGCATCATCGTGAAGAAGGTCAGGGCGGGGAGCACAAGCAGAGTGCCGATAGCCTAACGCGGCCTGGAGGCACCCGACTCAACCATCGAGGTGCCGTCATGGCGAATTCGACAACCCATCCCGATAACACCCGATCGTCCAACGGTCCCGGCGTTGAGATGCGTTGGCCGGCCGCCGTTCTTTGGCGGACTGACGAGCCTACGGTCCGTAAAATCACAACCACTGACGTGTGGGAGGCACTCGCCCAGGGCTTCGACGATTTCCGCGCGATCCCGACGCACGCCTTCTTCATCTGCCTCATTTATCCGGTCGCCGGCTTGGTTCTTTACCGGCTTTCATTCGGCTACGAGATGTTGCCGCTGCTCTACCCGCTCGTGGCAGGCTTCGCATTGCTCGGGCCGTTCATCGCGATCGGTCTCTACGAACTGAGCCGCCGCCGCGAACAAGATCCTAACGTCTCTCCGATGCGCGCTTTCGACGTCATGCATCGACCGTCATTTGGAGCGATCTGCCGTCTCGGCCTGTTGCTCGCAGCCATATTCGTCGCGTGGCTCTACGCGGCCAACCTCATTTACCTACAAATTTTCGGCAACGCCGTGCCGCCTCCGGCCGAGTTCATCAACCAGGTGACGACAACCGCAAAAGGCACGCAGCTCATCATCGTCGGCAACGTTGTGGGATTTTTGTTTGCGGCGTTCGTGCTTGTGATCAGCGTCGTCTCGTTCCCGATGCTCGTCGACCGCAACGTCAGCGCCGCGACGGCCGTCAGAACCTCGGTGCGCGCTGCGATCGAGAACCCAATCCCAATCGCGCTATGGGGACTGATCGTCGCCTTTTCGCTGCTGATCGGAGCGGTGCCTTTCCTGGTCGGGCTGGCGATCGTTCTGCCCGTCCTCGGGCACGCGACGTGGCACCTCTACCGGAAACTCGTCGTGCCCGAATAAAGAACGCGTGCTCCTACAGCGCACCACGTCTCGGCCGCCGACCCATGCAGGGCACGTCTCAACATGACGCCGGCCATCGAGCGGAAGAACAAAGGTCCTTTAGGGACACGAAAGAAAAATACCAGCCGGCCTGTAAGCCGGGTTCTGTTTGGAGGTTTCCCTCCGCGACGGCCATTCCTCTGGGACGCCTGTCGCCAAGCGCCTCATGCAATCAACCCGGGTGAGTAGCGTCATGACGCGCCTCGCGGCAGCGGTTGCCCGCTCCGCGCGCCCACCCCTATTCGATCTTGCTCCCGGTGGGGTTTGCCCTGCCACGTCTGTTACCAGACGTGCGGTGCGCTCTTACCGCACCTTTTCACCCTTACCTTCAGGCGAACCCTAAGGCGGTATATTTTCTGTGGCACTTTCCCTGGGGTCACCCCCGGCGGCCGTTAGCCGCCACCGTGTCATCAAGGAGCCCGGACTTTCCTCCACCGGACGTTTTTGCTTGCGGGCCTTTACGCCCGTGTCGCCACAACGAAGTCCGGCAGCGGCCGTCCGGCCGGCTGGTTTCTGTGATAAGCAACGAGATGCCCAAAACGTCAAGCACCAGAGTACGTGTTCGTTGGTGCGTGACAGTTAGGGCGGAGCCACTACTGACGCGATTGCGCGGCGCGCCTGGCGGCGACTTCTGTTTCGCTGACTTCGCCGGCGGCGATCAACGCGCTGAGGCAACGCGGCGATAGCCTTTCGCCAGCCGACCGCATGCAGCTTCGCACCTCGGGGCTATCCGACGCGAACTGGCGGCAGTGGGTATAATAATCCTTCGAGCAGGCGAGTTTGACCCGCAGGCTGACAGCGCTCGCGCTCGTCGCCCAAACGCCCGCCAGCGCAACAACGATGAACGCCGTTCCACACAAACCGAACGCTCTGCTTGGCTTTAGTCCTTGCATCTCGGTGTTCTCAGCTCACACGGGTTGTTAAGAATTTGGCAACAAATGGTTTAACGAACGTTACCCACTTTCGTTGCCGGAGTTTGGCGGGAAATTCCACGCGACGATTAGGCTCGCACTCGATCTAGCGGAGCGCTTTGTCCAGATTGACCGCCTGATCGAGGCCTTTTGCTGCGGCGAGGCCTTTGGCGCCCACGAAGTTTGTGCCGTCAACATTGGCATGCGTGAAATCAGCGCCGGTAAGGTCGGCGCCGGCAAAGTCGGCACGCGACAGGTCGGCTTCAACAAATCTGGCGCCACTAATATCGGCGCCCGTGAACTTGGCAAACCACAGCACCGCACGCCGCATGTCGGCATTGTGAAGGCGCGCGCCGGAGAAATCACAATATTTGAGAACGTTTTTGTACATCGTCGTCATCGTGCCCTGACCCGGTCGATCTTCGAGAGGGTGGAAATCGGCGTCCGTCAAATCGGCGCCGCGAAAGTCCGAGCCCGAAAGGTCTGCCTGCACGTGTACGCGCGAGAGATTGGCGCCGGAAAAATGCGGTGCGTCCGACGTATTGTTTTCCAAGTCCGAGTAAACGGTCGGCCGGAAGATCGTTGCCCCGGTTAGGTTGGCACCAGACAGATTGGCGCGGATTAGAACGGAACGGTCCAGCCGCGTGTAGGACAAGTCGGCACCCGACAAATTAGCTCCGGTGAAGTCGGTACCGTAGAAATCAGATCGCGTGAGTATCGCGCCTTTGAAGTTCAGCCCCGCAAGGTCGAGGTAGACGAGGAATTTGTTGGAGAGGTCGGGCCGCTCGCCCGGCTTCGATTGATACAACATGCTGGTAATCGTGCGCGCGTTGATCTCCGCCACCATCGGCACGGGTCCGATCGGCTGGCCAGCAAGCGCCGCGCCGCTCTCGAGAACGAGGGCGGCGACCAACGATGCGGCGGCTGAACGGTGCATCATAGTCGAGCACTTCCTCGGCAAGTCGGTGACGCTGACATCATGCATGAATGCAGAGCTCACTGGCTACTCGATTTCCGCGAGTCCACATTGCGAAATCGTCACGTCGCCAAGCGCTTGGGTAATATTATTTCACAATGGAATTTACGTCCTGGCGACCACTGACGAAAGCCGGACGCCGGCACGGCGCAAAAAGATCGAGCGACCGATCGTAGACGCGCGTCGTCACATTCATCAGCCCCAAAACCGAGTGGAAAAGGTTGTCGTGGCTGACCTGCTCCGTCGCGTCTTTTGCGAGACAGGCCTGATCGACACCGAGCGCATCACGCATCGATGGCGCCAGCCATACGACCATCGGCACATGGATTTGCGCTTCTGGTGCAATCGCGTACGGCATGCCGTGAAGATACATGAAGTTTTCGCCGAGGCTCTCGCCGTGATCGGATACGTAAAGCATTCCGGCATCGACCCCGTGACTCGACGCGCTGGAAAGCACGCCGATGAGCCGCGTTAGAACATGGTCTGTATAGACGAGCGTATTGTCGTAGGCGTTGACGATGTCAGGGATTTTGCAACGACTGAATTGGCTGTCCTTGCATACCGGCGTGAAGGTCTCGAACGTCTCCGGATAGCGTTTCCAGTAAGCCGGTCCGTGACTGCCCATCATGTGCAGCACGATGACGGTATCGTGCTCGAGTTTCGCGATCTTGTCGTCCAGGCCATCGATCAGGATATCGTCGTAGTTGCTGGTGCTTGGATAGAACGTCGGAACGTTCATGCCAGTCAGCGTCTCGGTCGGCACGCGCGCGCAGACGCCTTTGCATCCAGCCTGATTTTCACGCCACAGCACGTCGATACCGGCGCGCTTCAAAATATCGAGCAGGTTTTCCTGGCCGTCCGCTTTGGCGTTGCTGAAATTGGCCCTGCCGAGCCCTGAAAACATGCACGGCACCGACTGCGCCGTATCGGTGCCGCAGGAGAACGCTTTCGGATAATTGACGAGGTCGTTGACTTTCGACAATCCCGGATTGGTCGGTCGTCCATAGCCATTGAGCGCGAAATGATCCCAGCGCGCCGTCTCGCCGACGACGACGACGAACAGCGATTTGCGGGTATGTACCGGAGACACGACCGCCCGCTTTGCATCTGCGCCATAGGCGCGGACGATTTTGGGCCCCTTGGCTCCCTCTAGCCGCCAGTACTTCGAAAGCGCCGAGATATAGTTCATCGGCGTCAGCGACAGCTTCAGCTCGCGATGATCGCGCAGAAGCGAAAGATAGTCGCCCCAGAACGGAACGACGCTGAAGGCAAGCAGCACCAGGGCCGGCGCTGCGAACTTGAGCTTGGCGAGAGCCTCGTCCCGGAAAGTTCGCTTCGTCCATGGGACAAGACAGAAGAGGACCGCCGGCAATACGCCAAGCAAGCCGATATAAGCGATCATACTGACCGTGATTAGATCGCCCGCTTCGCGCGTGTCCGTTTCGAAGACGTTGCGCACCATGTTGGCATCGATGACGACGCCGTATTCGTTCATGAAGTAGCTGGCCGCGGCCGTCACCGGAAGCACGATTGCGACGATGACCTTCAGCACGGGTTGCAAAGAAACCACGAGCAGCAGCAGATACGCGATGATAACCATCGTCACGAGAGCTGCGGCAAAGAACAACCACTGCTCTGCGTTGTGCGGCGCGACCACGGCAAGGAACCGTCGCCAGAAAGCATGGTTGAGCACCAACGCGATGAACGCGGCGACGAGAAGTATGAGTATCTCGGGGCGACGGGATTTGAACACGCTTGGTCCTGCTTGTTGGTGCCGTTAGGATAGCGCTGATGCCCTGGGTGCCGTGTGCCACGATACGGCCGCCCTACGGTTCGGCATCAACATCCCGATTGCGGCGCCGTCAAGCCGCAACCCGGCGATGCGCCGCTTCGATGAGCCGATCGAGCGTCAATTCGGTCGACCGGTCCAGCCGGCCGTCGACGCGGCGTTGGCGGAAATGCGATTGAAATGCCTTGAGAACCTTTTCGGTCGTTTGATCGAGCACGCCGGTGGGCTCGATGCCGTAACCGTAGTCAGCCAAGCGTTGCTGCACACGGGCGACGCGCCCGCAGCACGCGCCGGGGCCGAGGCCGGATTCGTCTGACCGCACTGGTGCCGGCCGAACCCAAAGGCCGAGGCCCTCCTTCGCTAGAAGCGCCCAATTGAATTTTTCGCCCGGATCGATTTTGCGGCCCGGCGCCACGTCGGAATGCGCCAGCACGCCGTCGGCCGCCATGCGATGACGCGAGACGATGTCTTTGGCGAGCGAAACCACGGCTTGCATCTGCGACGGCGGGAAATCCGGGTAGCCGTGCTGGTGTCCGGGATTTTGAATTTCTATGCCGATCGAATGCGAGTTGATGTCGGTCTCGCTGCGCCAGTGCGAAGCGCCCGCGTGCCAGGCGCGCAACGCTTCCGGCACAAGCTGCGTGATGCGGCCGTCTTCGGCGATCACATAATGGCAGGAGACGCCGCTTTCTGCGCAGGCCAGCCAGTCGATTGCCTTCGCCGCCGACGACATGCCCGTGTAGTGCAGAATGAGAAGCGACGGCCTGGCGCCGCCGCGGCGTGGCTCCCGGTTTTCAGCCAGATGAACCCCAGCGACGAACGAACTGTCGGGAGAGAACGTCACGCGCTCGGTTCCAATGCCCTCTCGGCCCGCTGGCCACGCTCGGCGAGAATGGCCTCGTAGGCGCCGGTGATCGCTGCAAGCCGCCGCTCGGCGCCGGCGAGAAATTCCTCAGGCACACCTTTGGCGACAAGCGCATCGGGATGGTGGCTTTTGACGAGGTCGCGGTAGCGCGCTTTGATTTCCTTGTCGGTCGCTGACGGAGAAATGTTCAGCACTTCGTACGGGCTGTCGGCGTCTACGACAAAACCGCGGCGGATGCAGCGGAACTCGCCTTTCGAAAGTCCAAAGATGTCGGCAACCCGCGCCAGATAGAGATCTTCGTCGGGATGCAGCACGCCGTCGGCGCTCGCGATGTGGAACAGACACTCGAGTACAGATACCTTGAGTTCCGGCTGATCTTCGAGCATCCGCGCGATTTGCGCCGCGTAGATTTCGTATCCCGCAATGTCCTGGCTCGCGAGCTGATAGAGACGGCGGACGTGCTCGCACTCGTGGTACGGCACGGAGAATTGCCGCTCGAAGGCTTCGGCCTCGATCGGCAGCGATACGCCGTCGGCTTTGCTCATTTTCGCGGCAAGCGCGACGACCGCGATCGTGAAGGCGACGCGCGATTGGGGGGAAGCGCGGCCGAGGCCATCAAGCCCCAACGTCACCTTGATTTGATCGAGAGCCGAGCGCAGGCCACCGCCGTAAGTCGCCGCGACCGCATTTTTCAGGAATTGCCAGGGCATCGTCCGTCCACAGCCGTTATTCCGGGGCTTGGGAACGATTTCGTCGTCCCTCGTCACACATCGAAGCATAGCCGAGACGCGGGCCGACTTCCCCTAAATTTCCCGCAACGTCGGTGGAAATTCCGAGTTTTGGCGAATGCCTGACATTCCTACGGCGCAATGGTGCCGCGCCGTTGCCGTCACGACGCCTGCGGGCTGCTATCGCGGCGCGATTTGAGGAACGCATCGAACTCTGCGGCATCTGCGGCGCGCTTCAGACCATCGAGAAACGTACGAAACTCGGCCGCTTCGTCCTCGAGCTTTAGCAACGTTGCGCGACGGTAGTCGTTGAAGGCCGAGTTGCTGAGACCGCCCGAGCTCCGGCCTTCGAAGCGATCACACGATCGCCGCCGGAACGCCCAGCACCGGCCGAGCTTGCCACCGAATTCGGCAAGGACGCGAGGAACGCCGAGCCGCGTCAGAAACAAGCCTGCAGCGAACGCCAGCACCGCCGTCAACAGAAACGGCATAAGGTGCAGCGGCGGAGGCGGGAAAAGGTGAAAATGCATTAACGGCGCTCCTCGTGAATGCGGCTTTACGATTCAAAAAAAGAGGCGGCCCATAAGGACCGCCTCGCAATTTCTGGCCTCGCGTCAGGCAGTGCTTTCGCTACCTGCCGGACGTTCGCGACGCTCGGACATGAACTGGTCGAACTCGGACTTGTCCTTGGCTTGGCGCAGCCGGTCGAGGAATGACCGGAACTCGCGCTCTTCTTCCTCAAGGCGCTTCAGCGTCGCCTCGCGATAGTCGTCGAACGCCTTGTTGCCGCTCGAATAAGACTTCGAAAAATTCTTGAATTCGTCTTCGACGCGGGCGCGCGCCCGGTCGAACTTGTCCGCGAAACGGCTTTCCCACCGAGCGCGGCTCCCGTGCCATCCACACGACATGCGTCCACTCCACAGCATATAGGCCAAGATGGTGAGCCCAATCGGCCAGAAAAGAACGAAACCCAAGACCATCGCGACAATCCAAGCCGGCCTGCCGAAATCGTCGAGCGTCTGAACCACTTGCGCCATCGCCACCCTCTCCTTGGTTAGGATGTAAATGTATTTTACATTCACATAAGTGGGATGGCAAGAGGCGGGTTCAATCCCCTCGCGCAAAAAACCCCGTTCAGTGCTACCCCGCGTCCTAACGAGACGCCGCTAATGCAGGCGAGAGCGGCAACGGGGGGCTAATGCGTAAAGTTGAATGGCATCTTCGTCGATTCCTTGGAGGGATCGGCAGGAGAACGCAGATGAACATTCCTCACGGCGAGGTAAAGCACGCGCCGCTAAAACCGCACATGTCCGCGGGCGAAACGCGGCTCTATGCGAGCTTGCTCGATGTGGCGACTGAGTATCTCGAATACGGGTGCGGTGGCAGCACGATATTAGCGGTAGAGCGTCCGCTCCTTCGCAGCACTAGCATCGATAGCGACCCAAATTGGATCACCGCACTTCGACAGCAAAAACTGATCGAAGCAGCCGAGGACCGGCATTTCTTCGGCCACGGCGCCTTTTCCGCCGATGGCAAGCTGCTCTATGTCGCCGAGAACGATTTCGACAATTATGCCGGCATGATCGGCATCTACGATTCCCGTTCGGGCTACCAGAAAATCGGCGAATTCCCGGCGCATGGCATGGACACGCATGATCTGCAGATGATCGAGGGCGGACGCTATCTGGCGATCGCCAATGGCGGCATCAAGCAGCATCCGGATACCGGTCGCGCCAAGCTCAACCTCGACCATATGGAGCCGTCGCTGACGCTGATCGACGCGGCAACCGGCCGACTGATCGAGAAGCACGCCTTGCCGCCGCAATATGCCCAGGTGTCTACCCGGCATGTCGACATCGACGCCCAAGGCCGCATCTGGTTCGCCTGCCAATATGAGGGCCATCGCAACGACCTGCCGCCGCTCATCGGCCATTTCTCCAAGGGAGAGGACCTGACCTTCGTCCCCCTGCCCGACGACACCACTCGTGCCCTCGGAAACT
>Ga0207678_10000634_pt1 | contig 32239 bp, 23 predicted proteins | sample KBSC63metaG_FD_184319 | JGI IMG/M metagenome (GOLD analysis project Ga0207678, IMG submission 184319) | Corn rhizosphere microbial communities from Kellogg Biological Station, Michigan, USA - KBS C6-3 metaG (SPAdes) (version 2) | ecosystem: Host-associated > Plants > Roots > Rhizosphere > Soil ... | reverse complement strand
CCGCTCGAGGCGGCCTGGAATTCCGAGGCCGGCGTCGATCGACCCTACTACGTGACGATCGACTCCGCCAAGGTGCCCGACCTGTTGGTCGACGCCAAGAACGCCGACCTGCGAAGCCGCGCGAAGGGCAGCGAGATGATTACGGAACTCTTCGTGCCGCGAGCCGCCCTCTCTTCCTTCATGCAGGCGGTCCGCGCCGATGCACGGCAGCACGGCGTCGACATCATCTACGGCACGATTCGCGTCATCGAACGAGACGACGAGACAGTACTGGCGTGGGCACGCGAGCGCTGGACCTGCATCGTTTTCAACCTTCATGTCGAGCACACGACCGAGGGCATTGCCAAGGCGGCGACCGACTTCCGCAGGTTGATCGATCGGGCCATCGAGCTCGGCGGAAGCTACTACCTGACCTACCACCGCTGGGCCGATGCGCGGCAACTCGTCGCCTGCCATCCGCGCATCGAGGAATTCCTCCGCGAGAAGCGGAGCTTCGATCCGGAGGCGGTCTTCCGGAGTGACTGGTACACCCATCACGAACGCCTTCTCGGGAGCGCATCATGAGAACGTTCTTCATCGCGGCGCCGATCCTCCTCCTCTGGACCACTCTCGCGGTTGCGGCCCCTGGAGATCCCCAGTCGCCGTACACCCGGACCGTCTATGAATTGACGTTGAAGGATGGCTCGCGCGTGTACGGGCAGGTCGAAGGGGAGTCCGACACGGAGCTGGTTTTTCGCACGACGGCCGGCGCGGCCCTGACGACGCCGAGAGCCCGAATCGTCTCGCTGCGCCCTGTCGTCGGCCGGATGATTCGGGGTGAGTTCCGCCGCGAAGATCCCAACGGCACACGCCTCGCGTTCGGACCGACGTTCGCGACCCAGGTCGGATCGTCGTTCGCCAGCAAGCTCGCTCCCGGCAGCGACATTGGGTATATGGCGCTGATTCAGGAGAAGCTTTACGAAGAAAAATTTGGCGAGGCGCTCGCACTGGTGCGAGAGGGAATCGGCTCTGGCCATCGCGACTATCAAATGCTCTCGCTTTTGGGAACCATTCTGATGCATTCCGGAGCAGCGCCGGGGCAACCGGCCTTTGCCGAGGCGCAAAAGGCGCTGGAAACATCAGTTGTCGCTAATCCCATGTTTTCAACATCGCAGATAGCGCTGGGTAAACTTTATCTGATGGAGGGGAGGGCGAAGGATGCCGTGGCCCACCTCGAAATTGGCAGGAGATTGGAGCCGCGAAACCCAGCCGTCTATACCAGCCTTGCCCGGGCTTACCGGGAGATTGGCCAACGCGAGAAGGCGCAGCAAAGCATTGCTGCGCTTTCAGCATTGCTGCGGGAGAAGAGCACAGCCGGAAATTCTCCTCCACCGTAGAAAAGGGAATGACGAACAGGATTGTGCAACGTCATATTGTATACAATGATGTGTCTTAACAAGCTGTGCTCGGATATCGCTGAATGAGTCCGACATGTAGTAATTGCTGGAAGGATGAGAGGAAACGGGCAATGACAGACTTCGATCAAGTTTCACGCAGGCGCTTTCTATCCACCGCAGCCGGAGCGGCTGTGGCACTGACGGTTCCCCGGAGCAGACGGGCTTTTGCGCAGGACTCTGTAATGGATGTGCCGCGAAGCAACAACCACAAGGGATATGAAAAGATCACCTGGAAGGTGAAGCCGTTCCCAATGACCCAGGTCCGTCTGCGCAGTGGACCGCTGTACGATGCGATGGAGATCAACACAAAGTATCTGGCTTCGGTGCCGAACGATCGCCTGTTGCACATGTTCCGGGTTACGGCCGGCCTTCCATCCAGCGCTCAACCGCTGGGCGGTTGGGAGGCTCCAGATTGCGAGTTGCGGGGACACTTTGCCGGCGGTCATTATCTTTCGGCCTGTGCGCTGATGTATGCGAGCACAGGGAATGAAGATCTGCGTTCCAAGGCCAATGATCTGGTGACGGAACTTATCAAATGCCAGAAGCCCAGCGGATACCTCGGCGCCTATCCGGAAGACTTTTATGACAGGCTGAAAGCGCACCAGAAGGTCTGGGCGCCTTTCTACACCTATCACAAGATCATGGCGGGCCTTCTCGACATGTATATCCATACCGGAAATAAAGAAGCGCTTGCGGCTTCGGAGCGTATGGCAAGCTGGGCAAATGACTGGGTCAGCCCGCTGACCGAGGACGAGTTTCAGCGGGTATTAAGAGTTGAGTACGGTGGAATGACCGAGACGCTGTTCAATCTCTATGCCGTGACGGGCAATGAGAAGTATGCGGCTCTTGCACGCAAGTTTGGCAAAAAGAGCTTCTTCGATCCGCTGGCCCAACGCGAAGACCATCTCGCCGGGTTACACGCAAATACGCATATTCCTCAGGTGATTGGAGCGGCTCGCGGATATGAACTTACCGGAGATGACCGCTACTATACGATTGCCAACTACTTCTATAAGGAAGTCGTAGGACAGCATACATATGCTACCGGAGGCACCAGCAATGGAGAGGGCTGGCAGGCAGCCGGTAAACTCGCCAATCAACTGGGCCCTGCGGCAGAGGAGTGCTGCTGCAGCTACAACATGATGAAACTGGGCCGCCATGTGTATGGCTGGACTGTCGATCCGCGCGTAATGGATTATTACGAGCGGTTGATGTTCAACGTGCGCCTTGGCACTCAGGACAAGAACGGTATGTTGATGTACTACGTTCCTCTGAAGCCAGGCGCCTGGAAGACGTTCGGTACGCCAACCGATTCTTTCTGGTGCTGTACTGGGACAGGTGTCGAAGAGTACTCCAAGGCAAACGACTCGATCTACTTCCACGACAAGGACAGCTTGTACGTCAATCTGTTCGTCGGGTCGGAGCTCAAGTGGCCGCAAAAGGAATTGACTGTTCTTCAGGACACGAATTTTCCTGTGGAAGAGGGTACGACGCTCACCATTCAGCCCGCGAAGCCGACGACATTGGCGGTGAAAATTCGCATCCCCTACTGGGCGACCGATGGGGTGGCAATTAAGGTGAATGGCAAGGCTCAGAAGGTAGCGGCAACTCCTGGAACTTATGTGGAGCTGAAACGTAAGTGGAGGCAGGGAGACAAAGTAGAAGTCTCGCTTCCGATGCACTTGCATACTTCACCTGCGCCCGGCGACGAGACGGTTCAGGCTCCAATGTATGGACCGCTTGTGCTGGCAGCCGAGATGGGAAGGGAAGGGCTGACGCAGAATGCCATCTATGGGCCGAATGCTCCACGGATGCGGCACGAAGCTCCGATCGAGATGCCGGCAGTCGAGGTTGAGGATATGAATTCTGCGCGATGGGTCGAGCAAGTACCGGGGCAGAAGCTGAAGTTCCGTACTGTTGGGCAGGCCAAAGGCACGGATCTCATTCCTCTTTACCAACTGATGGACGAGCGTTATACCGTTTATTGGAAGCTCAACCACAAGACGACATAAACCACTGTAAATCAAAGCTGCGTGGAGGGTTATGTCGTCAGGGGTTACCGAGAGCGTTGAATCCACAACTGACGGATTCAAACGGGGACTAGGGCTGTTCGACTCGGTCATGGTCGTGGTTGGGATCATGGTCGGGTCGGGCATCTTCATCGTTTCGGCCGAGATGTCTCGGCAGATCGGCAGTTCCGGCTGGCTGCTGGTTGCATGGGCGATCACTGGCGTTCTTACCGTTGCGGGCGCGCTCTCTTATGGCGAACTGGCAGCAATGATGCCTCATGCGGGCGGCATGTATGTCTACCTGCGTGAGGCGTTTTCGCCGATATGGGGCTTTCTTTATGGATGGACCCTGTGGACGGTGATCCAGACGGGAACCATTGCGGCAGTGGCGATTGCCTTCGCGCGATTCTGCGGCGTGCTCTTTCCGACCATCTCGGAGCAGCATTATCTGTTTCAGCCGCATAATCTCGGAAGCCGTTATGCAATCTCGCTTTCAACGGCGCAGTTGCTGGCGATCGTCGTGATTGTGTTTCTGGCCGTCGGGAACAGCCTGGGACTGAAGTACGGAAAGATTATTCAAAACATCTTTACCGTGGCGAAGCTGGGCGCACTAGGAGCACTGATCGTTCTGGGGCTTACCGTCTGCGCCAACCATACTGCGATCCATGCCAACTTTACTCATCCCTGGGCCGTTCATGGAGCAATGCCTTTGGCTGAGGGCCTGAGCGCAACCAGCGCATTCGGGCTGTTCATTGCCATCTGCATCTCTCAGACCGGCTCACTATTTTCAGCCGACTCATGGCACGACATTACCTTTGTCGCCGCGGAGGTCAAGGATCCTCACCGCAATCTTCCACTGGCTTTGCTTATTGGCACCTCTCTGGTGATCGTGCTGTACCTTCTTTGCAATGTCTCTTATCTGGCGAGCCTTCCTCTGAGCGCAATACAGAGCGCCCCCAGCGACCGGGTAGGAACTGCCGTATTGAAGACGATCTTTCCCGGCCTGGGGCCAGCGCTGATGGCGGCAGCGATTATGGTATCGACCTTCGGCACGGTCAACGCGCTGACGCTCGCCGGAGCGCGTGCCTGCTATGCCATTGCGAAGGACGGCCTATTTTTTCCGGCGGCGAAGCGGCTCAACAAGGCGAGCGTGCCGGGGTGGGGACTTGCAATCCAGGGAATATGGGCGGCGCTGCTGGTGCTGCCGCGAACCATCAATCCTTTGACTCACGAGTACGGCAATCTCTATAGCAACCTGCTCGACTACGTCATCTCTGCCGCTCTGTTCTTCTACATCCTGACCATCGCCGGGTTGTTTCGGCTGCGGCGTACACGGCCCGATGCCGCGCGTCCTTATCGGGCGTGGGGATATCCCTGGCTGCCGGCAATTTACATCGCCGGGGGCTCTATTATCCTGATCGCGTTGTTTGCGTATCGCCCAGGCACCACCTGGCCGGGAATCGTGATCGTGGCGATGGGGGTGCCCGTCTATTACATCGCCCGGCGAACGCTTCGGGCTGATGATGAGCAGAGGGTTCTGGGGTAACCTACCCCTCCCCATACTTAGTACCTAAAGTCTTCGATTCAGATACTTTAAGTCTGGACTTCAGTAGGGGTTCAGAGCAGATGGTCTGTTTCGATAACCGCCATCAAAGGGGGAAAGCGGATTCCTGCGCTTCGCTGCGGAATGGAAATGCAAAAGCACAATCAGAACATCGTTACAGCTCCATAGTTCCGGCTACCACTAGATTTCGCCCTTCATTTAATTGTAGCGAATCGGATGAAACTCTTTTGCAATTGGTAACTGCTGATGTATGAGGAAGATGGGTCGATTCGGGGCTTGACAGGTTTTTTGGTGAACCTGCAGATATTTATTTGGCCTTCTGAAGAGAAGATGGATTGCCGTCGGTCGGTGAAATCAGGCTGGAGATGAGAGAGGGAAGTACGGGGGGACGGACCGAGCTGGCGTTCCAGCCGAAGAGAACCTCGGTTGCTGAGCCGCAAATGCGTCCCTGGCATGGACCCATACCGCAACGAGTATGCAACTTGGCGGAGCGCCAGGAGGTGTGACCCTGTAATGCGGCGAAGGAGACATCCTCGCAACGGCAGACGATCGTGTCGTTCTGTGAAAGATTTTTAAGTTCGGGGCGCAGCGCAAAGGCATGATCCAGCTTTACAGCAAAACGCGCTGCCGCCTGATGCTGCGTAATGAGGCTGCGCGTCTTCTCCGGATGACCGGCGCTGGCGAGTCCGGCAATCTCTCCTTCCAGCAATGATTTCTCCAGACCGCCGATCCCGGTGGGTTCGCCGGCGCAGAAGATGCCTGGTATGGATGTGCGCTGGAGTTCGTCTACGGCGACTATCCCCTGGTCGATTCGGCATCCCAGCATGGACGCCAGCTCGATGTTGGAAACCAGATGAAAGCCGCAGGCGAGATAGTCACAGGGAATCTCCTGAAGCGAGCCGTGAATAGAGAGAGTCACAGAAGAGATGCGGTCTTTGCCCGTCGCGGCAACCGGCCAACTGCCGGTGTGAAATGGGACACCGAAGGTCGAGGCCCGATAACGAAGGCCCTGGAGGATCTTTGCCGGATCGCGCACGAGCGACAGGGCGAAGGGGGTGAGACTCTTGATCGAAGCCTGTTCCGCAATGCAGACGACGACCGCGCCTGCGGCCCGAAGTGCGGCAGCAACGGCCAGCAGCAGGGGCCCGCTGCCCGCAACTACGATGCGTTTGCCTTGAACCGGGAGTCCGCCTTTGACCATGGCTTGAATGGCTCCGACGCCCATGACATTGGGGAGAGTCCAGCCAGGAAAGGGAAGGAAGCGCTCGCGCGCTCCGGTTGCGAGGATCAATTGGTCATAGCTGAAATCCGCCGCTATGTTTTGTCGCTCGGCGCGAAGAGTATATGGAGAGGGCTGATCGAAGACGGACCATCCCTGCAGCCGGGTTACCGAGGATGCAAACAGTCTTTTACTCCACCGTTCGGCTCCGCCGCCGTGAGAGATATCGGGTCCGGATTTGCCGCGCTGGGCGCGCCAGATCTGGCCGCCTATGTCGGGATTGTCGTCGATAAGGCCGACGCGGCTTCCGTATTCGGCGGCGACCGTTGCCGCAGCAATACCGGCAGGCCCGCTTCCGACGACAAGGGTTTGAAAGTGTTGAGTCATTGGGTAAGAATGTCCATCCCGGGCTCGCATACTATCTGGCAGGTTCGGCGGTGGGCGATGCCGTTGACGGTGGCGCGGCACTCGAAACAGATGCCCATGGCGCAGAGCGGCCCGCGCGGCTGGCCGCTGACGGAGGTGCGACCGGGGAGTCCCGCAACTGCGATAGCTACGGCGACTGTGGTTCCGGCTTCGATGGTCCGGGGCTCGCCGTCGATGGTGATCTGGACTGAATCAGGCCGGATTGGCTTAGGCATGGGCCACTCCGGCTGCGACTCGGGACGGAAGATAGGGCGCGAGCGGGATGGCGGAAGGGCGTTTGAGCAGATGATCGAGAAGGAGGCGGGCCGTAGCCAGCGAGGTTGTGATTCCGAGGCCCTCGTGCCCGGTGGCAAGAAAGACGGTGGGATCTTCAGTCGGCCCGATCAGCGGCAGCTTATCGGGCGTGGCAGCGCGGAACCCAGACCAGATGCGGAGCGCGGAAAGGGACGGCAGCTTCGGCATGTAGAGCGCGGCCCGCTCGATCATGGAAGCTATGATGGCATGGTCGACGCCGCTGTCTTCGGCGTCATACTGCCGCGAGGAGCCGATCAACAGTTGCCCGGTTTTGCGAGGCTGCACATTGAAAGCGACCGAGTCGCCGATGGTTGAGTGCGCGCTTTTGAGATAGCCGAGTTCCACAAGCTGGTGGTTCAGAAAGCCAGGATAGCGATCGGTGATGATGAGATGCCCCTTTCGCTTCTTCACCAGGATTCCGGGGGTGAGATCGGGCGAAAGAGCGCCGGTTGCATTAATGATGATCTTGGCATGGAGGGTGGTACCATCCTCCAACCGAACCTCTCCGTGAGATGCCTGTACGCAACGGCCATAGAGCAACCGGGCTGAGCATTGCTGTGCCTGCTGCATGAAGTACGCTGCCGCGCTGGGGGAATAAAGCACGGCATCGGAGAGCACGCGAAGGCCGCCGGCCAGAGACGGATTCAGGTTTGGTTCGGCCTCGCGAAGTTGGGCAGAATCGAGCATTTCGGCGGGCAGTCCCCTGGTCGTGTAGTAGGTCTGCTTGCGGTGGGCTTCGGCCAACTCTTCGTCATCGGCAGCCACCCAGATGGTGCCGCAGGCATGGTATTCGACGTTGGCCGGCAGTTCAGGAGAGAGCTGGCGCCATAACATTTGAGAGTAGCTGGTGAGAGCGAATTGAGCAGGGGAGTCGTCCATGACGACGATGTGCCCCATGCCGGCAGCCGTTGCGCCGCTGCCAGGGGTGTCCTGTTCAATAACGATTACGCTCATTCCGGCGCGTGCGCACTCCAGAGCACATGCTGAACCTACGATGCCGCAGCCGAGAATGGCAACATCGCAGGTCCGAATCACTTCGCAATCCCCATGCAGAATGGATCACTGGGGTCGAGCAGCAGCGTGCCTTCGGCTATGACGTAGGCCGTTCCGGTGATACTGGGAACAACGCAGTCTCCGGCGATACGAAAGCTACCCTCAAAGGAGGAGCCCAGAATGCCTTGCTGTTTCCAGGCTTCGCCGGGAGCTAGCTTATCGTCCGCATAGAGACAGGCAAGTTTGGCGCTGGTGCCCGTGCCGCAGGGAGAACGGTCGTAAGCCTTGCCGGGACAGAGGACGAAGTTGGTGCTGTCCGCATCGGGATTGGAAGCGGGACTGAATAGCTCAATGTGATCGATCAGTTCGCCATTCTTTCCGGTGATGGCTTGCGCAGCGAGCGCTTCGCGGATCGCCCAGGTGTATTCGGTCAAGGCGTCGACGTTTTGCAGGGACAGTTCCTTACCGTGCTGCTCCACCAGAAAGAACCAGTTTCCTCCCCAGGCGATATCGCCTGTGACTTTGCCGTGGCCGGGCACATCTACCGCGACGGAGGCAGCGGCGCGGTAACTTGGGACGTTCTCCACCGTCACCTTTCCCGAGGGATGCAGAGTAGCGGTGACAATGCCAACGGGAGTCTCGATGCGGTGGATTCCGGGTTGGATTTTGCCGAGGCGCGCGAGAGAGACGATCAGGCCAATGGTTCCATGGCCGCACATGCCGAGATAGCCAACATTATTAAAGAAGATCACGCCGGCGGCACACGAGGGGTCAACCGGTTCGCACAGGAGAGCGCCGACGACGACATCTGAACCGCGGGGCTCATTGACGACGGCTGTGCGAAAAGAATCGTGATTACGCTGAAATTGTTCAAGGCGCAGAGAGAGCGGGCCTGAGCCGAGATCGGGGCCTCCGGATAGAATGAGGCGTGTCGGCTCTCCGCAGGTGTGAGAGTCGAGGATCGATACGCGGCGAATTGCATTCTCACTGGTCATGTGCGATGTAGACAATCTTGAATACATTTATATATAGCATATTTTGTGTCTTGATTCGTATGCCTCTATTTAGCTCGTCTCCATGTTCTTTCGATCAAAATCAATTACTCTTATGGGTGCTGTTGCGGCGTGTTCGCGACGACGTTATCAAAAATTTTAAAGAACCCGCGGGTTGTGAAATATGCCGATGGTTTCGCCTTCTACCAAGAAAACGAGACGTTCCACTAAAGCAGAACATGGAACCAGCCTTCGTACCGCCTTCCAGGGAATTCGGGAATTGATCGTCCATGGAAAATTGTCTCCCGGCACATGGATTGTGGAGGGCGATCTGGCGAAGCATCTTGGGATGAGCCGTACGCCTGTCCGTGGAGCCTTGCACTGGCTGCAGAGAGAGGGTTACGTTCACGAACATAAGAACGTCAGCAAGTCCCGCATGTTCGTCGCTCCTCTTACCAAGGACGACGCCAATGAGCTCTATTCGATTATCGCGCGGATTGAAGGAATGGCGGGACGTCAGACGGCGTCGCTGCCAAAGCCGGAACGGCTTGCCATTGTGGAGAAACTGCGCGCGATCAACCAGCAATTGATCGACATCACCAAATCCAGTCCGGCAGCAGCGGGAGGAATCTTCGACCTCGATCGGAACTTCCATCGTCTGATCGTAACCTCTGGTGCAGGTCCACGGCTTTCGGCGCTGCATAGCGCGATCGAGCCGCAGACGGAGCGCTATTGGCGGCTTTATGCCAGCTCCATTATTGACGATCTGCATCTGTCCATCGAGGAGCACGAGAAGATTATTGAAGCAATTGCGGATGGGGATGCCAACCGGGTGGAGCGCGGACTCAAGGTCAACTGGGAGAATGGCGCCCAACGCCTTGCACGGGTGATCGACATGTTTGGGGAAAGAGGAAGCTGGTAATCCTCGCAACCTGGCGGCAAATTACTCTGAGAGAAGCCAATGAACAGCGGAAGTGATTAGTCTCTGTTTATCGATTCTATGTCTGATAACACATATTATGTATAGTTAACGTTTTGAGTAACGATCCTCTGCTCACGGACATTTCATGTGTTTCTTTCCTGCTAGCCCAATCGCATTTCATCAAAAAGGCTCCGGCGATTGCCGGAGCCTTTTGATGAGACCGCAAGTAATAGTTTAGAAGAGATTCCAAAGTAGCTGATTGTAAACATCATGATGGAATTGGACTTCGGGAGCTTTGACAATTGTGCCCAGCAACCGGGCGCAACGGTCTGCTGAAGCCTGCTTCAGGTCGGCATAGCGAGCCTTTACGTCCGCACCCAACAGCGCAGTCGTCCATTCCGAACCACGGAAGTTCTCGATTGCGGTATAGATGTTGTCCGGCAGATATCGTTCAGCCTGGCGCAGGTTCTTGAGTCTTGAAGTTTCACCTTGAAGACCGCTTCTAAAAATCGAATACAAAACGAGATACGGGTTTGCATCGGGGCCGACCGAGCGGACTTCCACGCGAGACGACTTCTCATTGCCGATGGGAATACGAACCATAGATCCGCGGTCGGTAGCCGAGGCCTTGATTTGGTTTGGCGCCTCAAAGTGCGGATCGAGGCGGCGATAGGCATTGACGCTGGCATTCAACAGCAGGCAGATGTCATTGCCGTGGGTCAGAATGCGGTCGGTAAACTGCCACGCCAGCTTCGAAATCTTCTCCTCACCTTTGGGGTCCCAGAAGAGGTTCTTGCCGCCCTTGGTGACCGAAACGTTGGTGTGCATTCCGCTTCCGTTGACGCCTACAACCGGCTTGGGCAGGAAGCTTGCAGTCATGCCCATCTGGGTCGCGACCTGACGGCAGATCAGCTTATAGAGCTGAATCTGGTCGGCAGCGGCTACGACTTCACCATAGGTGTAGTTGATCTCGAACTGCGAGGGAGCGACCTCGGGATGGTCCTTTTCATTCTCAAAGCCCATCGCGCGCTGCACTTCCGCCGTCGTGTCGATGAATTCGCGCAGCGGGTCGCCCGGCAGTGAGTGATAGTAGCCACCCTGATTGACGTACTCGAACTTCCCTGTCTCATGGAACCGCCGTTCGGCATCGATGCCCTCGAACAGAAAGCCTTCGATTTCGTTGGCAGCATTGAGCGTATAACCCTGCTTGTCGTACATCTCCTGCGAGAACTGCTTCAGGACGCTACGAATATCACCGCTGTACAGGCCACCGTTCTTGTCGATCACTTCTCCGAAGACCATGACCTTGCCGCCACCGAAGACATCGGCGGGCGCCCAGTAGAACGCGCTCCAGTCGATGCCGAGGCGCAGATCGCTCTCACGCTGCGCGGTAAAGCCGCGGATGGATGAGCCATCGAATGTCAGATTGTCATAGCTCTTGATGAGGAACTTCTTATCGTAATCCAGCATGTGCAGGCGGCCTTCGAGGTCGCTGAACAGCACGGTGACGGCCTTGATGCGGCGCTCATCGGTGAGATAGCGGAGCCGCTCTTCCTGAATGGCGTCCGCGGAGACGCGCGATTTGCGCTGCTCCTTCGCCTGGAGGTTCAGATCCTCAAGTTCACCGTACGGAAGTTCCAGAAATTCACGTAATTCGCTCAACGTACCACTCCTTCTGCAATGAAATACACGGCGGCCGCATTCGGCGGCGCTGATCATAAAAATTGGGGGATAACTTTCTTGCAGAATCGGCTGGGATTCCGTGTCGCAGAATCAGCGTGGATTCTCCGGCACTTCCAACGTATCAGATAATCCCACACGAAAAAAGAGAGAACTTGCCACAATTTGAAAAAACAAAATCACGTTCAAAGTCTTGATTGGCGCACTGTGACAGGTTTCGGCTGTCGAGTAGAACAGGAATTGTGAAGTAATTGAAGATAAACTAAAGCGATGCGTCGGCGCAGCGCTACTCCCATCTACTACAGGAAACGGAAGTGAAACCACAGATGACCTCCACTAACACCCGCGTCGCCCTTATTCAGATGTCCTGCGTTCCGGACACCCAGATCAACCTCGATAAGGCGGCCGAGCGCGTTTACGAGGCTGCCCGTCAAGGAGCCACGCTCGTCTGCCTGCCCGAACTTTTTCGGGCCCAATACTTCTGTCAGCGCGAGGACCACGGTCTCTTCGATCTTGCCGAGTCTATTCCGGGGCCGTCCACGGACGTCCTCACCCGCGTTTGCCGTGAGGCAAATGTTGTGCTGGTGGCCAGTCTGTTCGAGCGCCGCGCTCCAGGTCTGTATCACAATACCGCTGTCACCATTGAGCGCGATGGCCGCATCTCCGATGTCTATCGCAAGATGCACATCCCCGACGACCCTCTTTATTACGAGAAGTTTTACTTCACCCCCGGCGACCTCGGCTTCAAAGCAACGCCAACTACCGCTGGGCCCATCGGAACCCTCGTCTGCTGGGACCAGTGGTATCCCGAAGGCGCCCGCCTCACCGCGTTGCGCGGAGCTGAAACGCTCTTCTTCCCTACTGCCATCGGCTGGCATCCCTCCGAGAAGGAAGAGTTCGGTACGGCTCAATATGAGGCGTGGCAGACCGCCCAGCGTGCCCATGCCATTGCCAACGGAGTCTTCGTCTGCGCGGTCAACCGAGTCGGGCATGAGCACGGAGATGTTAAGTTCAAGGCACCTGCTGCTGATGGCAATCCGGCGACCGTAGAGTTAAAAGGACCAGAAGGCGCAGGTATCGAGTTCTGGGGCGGCAGCTTTATCGCCGATCCGTTCGGCCGCATTATCGCCTCGGCCAGCCATGACAAAGAAGAGATTCTTATTGCCGATCTCGATTCCAAGCTGATTGAGGTTACGCGCCAGCACTGGCCTTTCCTGCGGGACCGGCGGATTGATGCCTATGAGGGCATTGCGAAGCGCTTTCTCGATTGAGAAAGGGTGCTGAAAACAGGTCGTTGAGAAAATGAGAAATCTATTTCAGCGACTGAACAGACTGCCGAAGAAGTCTAATGCGGAAATAAGGAGTACCTCAGGGGCTAAAGCCCCAATGCAAGCCAGGCATCTGCGGCACGGCTGAAGCCATGCCCTTAACGCGAAAACCGGATTTAATCAGAGATTCCTTAGCGGCAATGGAAGGAAAAGCGGATTCCTCCACTTCGCTGCGGCATGGAAATACAAAATTCCGATGTGCTGAATGGACTGCTACCAGGTGGAGTAGGAGGTTCCGTCGGAGGCGGTTTCCTGAGCGCCGCTGTGGACGTCGTCGATACCGGATTCTGTCTGGTCGATGTTCGACATCGAATCACCCTGGACCGGGACCCAGGTGTCACTGCGCTTGGTAAAGGGATCGACCGGCATGGTTTTGAGATAGCCGGCTTGAACGAGGTCGTCGAGCGACTGGGGCGCTTTTTGCTTATCCACCGTGTAGGAGTCGATTGCGGTGCGTAGGGTGTGGAGATCCTCTTTGAGGACGGCCTCTTTCGCATTGCGAATATTGTTGGTATACGACGGGATAGCAATAGCGGCCAGCAGACCTATCACAACCATGACGATCATGAGTTCGAGCAGGGTGAAGCCTTGCTCGGCGGGACGTGAATTGTGAATTCCACCCTTCGCTCTGTCGCTGCGGCGAGCAAAGATCGTTCGCCAGCGACCCCAACGACTGCGAAGGGTGGGGCACTCGAGCTTTTGTGAAGCGGAAGATGGGGACATGGCTACCATGTGTTGTATTTTGTACCGTCGAGGGCGGTGCCGTCGCTTTTTGTGTATACGTCGAAGACGTTCTGTCCACCGAAAGTGGTGGAATCGGGGTCGTCCTGGTTGGAGCGAAGGCCCCAATCGGTTGAGTTGGTCATAGGATCGATGGGAATGCGGCGCAAGAATTTTACTTTCTTATCCTGAATATCGACTCCGTCGACAAGTGTTTGAAGATCGGGTGGATAGTTGTAACTGTCCATCTTCGTCCTGATGCCGCCCTTATCGGCAGCATCCTTGTAGTGATCGATGGCATCCCGCATCTCCCAGAGATCGCGGCGAAGCTCGCGCTCCTTTTCCCGTTTGACCTGAAAGCGCGCTATGGGGATAGCAGCAGAGGCCAGGATGGCGACGATAGCCACAGTGATGATGAGCTCAACGAGCGTGAGGCCTGATTGGGAGTGAGTGACGGGGCGAGAGCCCGCATCCGCATTAGCCGGACAGGGGGCACCCGGACTTGCGGTTGAGTTGACGCTCGGGTTATTGCAGGCAATCACTTCACATGTACCACGGCCTGAGAACCTACGGCCGGAAGATTGGCCTGGGTGCTGTTGCGTGCGCCGACCTTGACCAGCGCGAGATCGGAATCTCCTGCAGCAACGGCCTTGAATGTGAGCGTGCAGAGACTTCCCTGCCCGTTTACACCGGCCAGATTAGGTGGACGCGAGGTGGAGATGGTGACAAGGCCGTTACCGTCGTCGCGGTGGACGAGCGCGATGGGCTGGCCATCGCGGCCCAGGAAATTACCGGAGTCGACGTTGACGAGCTGGAGCACCTTGGGATTGAACTGCATCTGCAATGGGACGGAGTAGACGTCGCGCCCATTCGCAAGCATGACGGCTACCTGGAAGGTGCTGCCGACCGCCGGCGGCACGGAGGGCGGAACGACTGTGAAGCTGATTGGCGGGCCTGCAGCCGGTGGGGTCGGAGGCTCGGCCTGCTGCTTGAGCTGCTGCACCATTGCTGAGGCGGCATTGGCGGCTGTGGTCGGCGGCCCAATAGGCGCGGGTCTTGCGGGCCGCAGGCTCGGATTGCCGAGATCTGCGCCTGATATCTGCGATTCCTCAAGGCGGCGCAATTCGATAGATTGGCCGGTACCGCTGTCGATAGCCCGGGTGTTGAGGCCGGTCAGCAAGGATTCGCGAACGATATGAGGAATGAGCAGGAAGACGATCTCGTCCTGCTGGACTTCCTTATTCCGAGAAGAGAAGAAATATTTGAAGAAAGGCAATTCGCCAATACCGGGTGTGCCGCTGACACTAAGGTTGTCCTGCTTGGTGAGAATGCCCGCAAGAATACCCGGCTCACCTTCTTTGAGGGTGATGACCTGCTCGCTGCTGCGCTGCCCGATAATAGGCTCGGTTACGCCCGAGATGGTGACATCGCTTTGATGCGAGAGGACCTCAATCTTCATCTTGAGGGTGACCTCGTTGTCATAGTGAATGGTGGGAGTCATGTCGATGTTGACGCCCACATCGATATAGCTGAATTGGGTCTGAACGCCGATACTGCCAATACCGGCGGAGACGCCGGCGTTGTAGGAACCGGTGGCAATAGGGATTCTCTGACCTATTTTGAGGGTGGCCCGTTGGCCATCAGTGGCACGAACGTTGGGGTTCTGCAGAATGCGGGTGTCTGCGTCCGTCAGAAGCGCGTCAAGCGTAGCCCCAGAGATGCCGACAGCAAAGTTGTTGGCATTCAGATGGGCAAGCGAGTTGAGGGTGAAGTTGGAGGGAGTGTTACTCGTTCCACTGCCGGAAGTTCCACTGCTGGTAGTGCTTGTGCCCGGAGTCGCCTGAGGCGTAAGGCTTACCGATTGCGGCAGAGTAAGTCCGAGCTTTCGTACTTTGTCCCGATTGACTTCGAGGATGGCGACATCTACAACCACCTCGGAACGGGCACGATCGAGATCATTGAGCAGCTTTTGGGCTAAAAGGAGCTGGTCGGGTGTCGCCCGCATGACGATTGCATTCTGGCTGGGTACAAGATAAATTTTCGTGCTCGGATCAAGCAGATTGCGGATAGCCGTAAGAATTTCGTTCGCGTCGTTTTGCTGGCTGGCGTTGGTGAGATAGAAGGTCTGGACCGCCTGTTCGTCGAGTTCAGCCCGCTTGGTTCGCGTGTTCTGGGCGACGAAAATGGTATTGCTGGTTACCGGCTTATAGAACGTCCCGGACATGGTGCCAACGATGCGCAGCGCGTCGGAGAGGCTGACGGTCGTGAGATCGACGGGAATACGCTTCGAGACATAATCGGGATCGAAGAGCACATTGAGGCCAGCCGCCTTTCCGATGGCCTGATAGATATTTTTGACGTCTTCCACCATGTGAAGCGTGATGGGTTCATTGGAGACGGGCTTGAGCTGAACGGGACCGGCTACGGAGTTAAGCTCCTGGAGAATGGCGGATTGCTGAGCGGACTCTTCGCCTGCGGGAGCAGGTTGCACCGGCGCAGCAGCGACCGACTGCTCAGGATGCTCGATACGGTCAATCTCCTGCTCGGCAGTTTGATTGGATGGATCGATTTGCTGGGCACGGCGGAATTCATTGAGAGCGCCGGTGAGATCGCCGCTCACGCGAAGAACACGACCCCGGTCGATATGGCTGACAGCAGCCTGGAACTTCATGCGCTCAAGATGGGCCTTGTAGCGAAGGTCCTTAGGATCCTTGAGAGTGGCCTGACGATAATCTTCATAGGCGGCATCGTAGTCCTTCCGCACTTCGGCATCCTGACCGCGCTTGTTCCAGGTTTTAGCGGATTGAGCCTGCGCTGTAACCGGGCTGAAGGCCACGAATCCCGAGAGAAGAAAAAAAAGCGGGAGCGCCTGGAGACCGTTTGCCGATATTTTGAAGAATGAATTTTCGCCGCGAGCCATGCTGCTTCCGTTTGCGTCCTTTACACCTTGAAGAGTGTGGCGTCTGCCGGAGCACACGCCTGCCCCTATGATGCATCAAGGAAAGGACGCTGCCTGTGGGGGCTGTGCCTGCCAGGCTGTGGCGCTCGGGTGAGTATACCATTCGCAGCACCATTGACCTTAATGCCTATAGCGGTTTGGATATTAGACGCCTCGAAAGGCCATCAGTGAGGCGGGACAGCATGTTAAAGTAAAAGGTTCCATGCCCCGTTCTCTTTCCAATCCGACAGTCGCTCACCAGCCAAAGCCGGCGGTCAAAGCCAAGGACCGCGATCCAGTGGCTGCGGGGCTTCGTGATGCGGCATTCAACCGGTCTGCGAGCTTCAATTACTTCCTTTCAGACAAGTTCGAGGCGGGCATCGCGCTGCGGGGGACGGAAGTCAAATCGATCCGTGAGGGCAAGGCAAACCTGAAAGATGCCTATGGGCTGCTGAAGGACGGTGAGTGCTTTCTGCTGAACGCCCATATCGGGCCGTTCTCTCATGGAAATACCATGAACCACGACTCGCTACGGACACGTAAGCTGCTGCTGCACAAGGCTGAGGTGCGAAAGCTTGAGGCATTGACCAGGCAAAAGGGTTTTACGCTGATCCCTGTAAGGCTCTATTTTCGCAATGGCAGGGTGAAGTGCGAACTCTCATTGGCTAAAGGTAAGCAGGACTGGGACAAACGCGAGACGGAGCGGCGGCGCGAAGCAGACAAGGAAGCCAAAGCAGCGGTTGCCCGAAGCCAGCGGCGATAGCTCATCTTCTGGTCATTTTCCTTGGGCGAATGGCGGAGACTCAGGCTACGATAGAACAATGGACGCCAAGCTTTTCTTTCAGGACGCGGCGGGATTTGCGACGCCGATGCTTGCTGTATTTGCAGTCGATATTGCGATAGGAAGTGAAGCGGAGCCTCTGCCGGCTTTGCTGTCGACCTCGGATGCGGTGACTGATGCAGCCGCGCGGGTGATGGCATCGGGCGAGTTCAAGGCAACACTTGGAGAGACGCTGCTGCTTCATGCCCCCGCCGGACTGAAGGCAGAACGGTTGCTCCTCGTCGGGCTGGGCAAGGCGAAATCGCTTTCCGTCGATGAGGTCAGAAAAGGCGGCGGCGCTGCGGTGCGTGCTGCCAAACCGCGAAGCCTGCGGGAGATGGCGATTGCCTTTCCCGAGGACCATGCGTTGTCGGACGAGCATCTCGATGAGCTGCCCTGTACGCTGATGTCCCGCGCGTTGGTAGAGGGCGCGACGCTTGCTGATGCGGATTACGACACTTACAAGAGCGATCGCAAGGACTTGTCGCTTAATACGCTTTCGGTGATTGCGAAAGAGGAAGAGAAGTCAACGCGCACGGAGATTCAGGCAGGCTTCGATGAGGGCGTAATTGTGGCCGAAGCGCAGAATTTTGCGCGATCACTGGTCAATGAACCGGGTAATGTGCTGACGCCGACCGTACTGGGAGAGCGCGCGTCGGCGATGTGCGCGGAGATGGGATTGAAGTGCGAGGTCTACTCGACCGAAAAGCTGCACGAACTAAAGATGGGCGCCTTTTGGGCGGTTGCTCAGGGATCGGTTCAGCCTCCGGCCCTGATTGTGATGACCTACGAACCAAAACTGGAGAAGGGCGGCGCCTCCAGGAATGCTCCGGTGATGGGACTGGTGGGAAAAGGCATTACGTTTGATACGGGTGGTATCTCGATTAAGCCTGCCGAGGGCATGGAGAAGATGAAGTACGACATGGCGGGCGCGGCCGCGATGATTGGCGCAATGCGTGCCATTGCACAGCTAAAGCCGAAGGTGAAGGTGATTGGGGTGGTCTGCTCGGCCGAAAACATGCCAGACGGAAGAGCCTTTAAGCCGGGCGATGTCGTGACGGCGATGTTGGGCAAGACGATTGAGATTGTGAACACCGACGCTGAAGGCCGGCTGGTACTGGCCGATGGGCTGCACTATGCAAAGACCCTGGGATGTACGCACCTCATCAATGCGGCAACATTGACCGGAGCCTGCGTGGTGGCACTGGGCAATCTAAATGCCGGGTTGTTTTCAAACGACGATGATACCTGCGAAAAGTTTCAGTCAGCTATGAGGAGCTCGGGAGAGAAGTTCTGGCGGCTTCCCTGCACCGATGACTACCGCGAGCAGATCAAAAGCCAGATCGCGGATATCAGGAACACCGGGGGAACTCGCTGGGGCGGGGCGATTACAGCGGCCATGTTTCTGAAGGAATTTGTCGGCGAGACGCCGTGGGTCCATCTGGATATTGCCGGAGCCGCATGGAACGAAGACGCAAAGCCATGGCTCGCGAAAGGGCCGAGTGGGATCGGCGTACGCTCGATTATTGAATGGGTGCGGAGCTATTCGGCCTGAACAGGCCGAAATGCAAACGACCACGGATCAACGCGGATAAACTCGGATGAACCATCGTAAATTCCATCCGCGCGTTTCCGTGAAATCCGTGGTCGCGTTCTTTATTACGCCGCAGCGCGATGGGCAGCTTTGCTGAAGAGTTCAATCACGCGTTGGTTGAACGCCGGAATATCATCCGGTTTGCGGCTGGTCACGAGTCCGTTATCTTCAGTGACCTCCTGATCGACCCAGGTAGCTCCAGCATTGCGGAGGTCGGTTTGCAGAGACGACCATGAGGTCATTGTCCTTCCGCGTACAACGTCCGCCTCGATCAAGGTCCAGGGACCGTGACAGATTGCGGCCACGGGTTTACTGGCAGTAAAGAAGCTCTTCACGAAGGCGACGGCCTGGGGATCCATCCGGAGCTTGTCGGGATTCATGACGCCGCCAGGGAGAAGAAGAGCATCGTAGTTCCCTTCCTTCGCGTCGGATAACTCCACGTCGACTTTGACAGATTCGCCCCAATCAGTCATGTTCCACCCCTTGATCTTGCCGGATTTGATACCGGCTTTGGGGGAAACAACATCGACCTTCGCTCCCGCTTCTTCCAGCGCCGCTTTCGGTTTGGTTAGTTCGACCTGCTCAAAGCCTTGCGTAGCCAGAATGGCCACGCGTACTCCGTTGAGTTTTCCGCGTTTGCTACTGTTAGCTGTGCTCATGTTCACCTCTATTCCGGGTACGATTCCGATCGATCTCTATTTAAGATTCGACCGGAGAGAGCATCGTTGTCCCAAGGACAAGCGATGACAGCACAGGAGGGATGTATTTACAAAAGCGGTGGTTACTAGATCACATGCGTTCTGGAGCTTCGATACCGAGGTAACCGAGGGCGCGTACCATCTCGCGTTGCGCTACGGCGGCGGTGGCCAACAGAAATGCCTTGCGGGCGGGGTCGGTTTCGTTCAGGACATGGTGGCGATGGTAGAAGTTATTGAACTGCTGCGCCAATTGGAAGGCATAACGGGCGAGGTAAGCGGGTTCCGCGGTGACGATGCACTGCTCGATCATCAGCGAGAGTTTGGAGGCTAGCAGCCAGGTTTCCCAGAGGCTGGTTCCCTCTTCATTGTTGAGGATGCCGGACAGGTCGAAACCGAAGATGCCTGCCAGGGATGCTTCTGCTGTGGTATTGGCTTTGCGGAAGATGTTGGCTGCACGCACGATAGCGTATTGGACATAAGGGCCGGTTTCTCCCTCAAAGCTGAGTGCATCCTTGAAATCGAAGGCGATGACCGTATTGCGGGTAAAGCGAAGCATGAAATAACGCAGGGCTCCGACACCGATCTGAGTAGCGATGAGACTGCGCTCTTCGAACTGAAGTTCAGGATGTCGGGCATCTACTTCAGACTGAGCGGCGGCAATGAGCCTATCAATAAGATCGTCGGCCTTGACGCCAAAGCCTTTTCGTCCACTGACTTCGATATAAGAGCGTGCCTGGTCTTCCTCGCTGATGGCATATCCAAGTTCCATAGCGCAGCGAGGAGTAAGCGCGACCATCTCGTAGCTGAAGTGAGTGTAGCGGTCGGCGGCGTCGGTGAATCCCATTCCGCGGAGGGCCTGCACGACATTGTTCTGCGGATCGTTCTGCCGTGAGTCAATCACGTTGTAGATAGCATCGGCTTTACCGAAGACAGGGTGACTCGGGTCGCTTGCACCACTGGTGGAGATCCAGCAGGTATGGGTCGAATATTGGTGAAATTTTACATATCCGAAATCTTTGTCCGGGAGCAGACCGAATTTCCAAAGGTGGTATGCGATATCTTTGCCGACGTAAGTAACGGTGCCGTTTGAGCGGACTATGACCTTGGCATCTTCATCGGTATCGTCGATAGCGGCCTCGGAGCTTGCCCGGCGCATGACGAGGCAACCCTTGTTCTTGCCCTCTGTTTCTTCGTAAAGAACACCCTTGGCGATCATCAGTTCGCGAGCGGCATCCCAGAAATGCAGATGCAGGATCTCACTCTCGCGGGGGAGGAAGTCGTATTCGATGCCGAGGCGCTGCATGGTTTCAAGGTGACGGCGAAGGACAGCGGTGGAGATGAGGTCAGCTATCTCTGCGGTTTCGTTCCCTCCGGTTTCGAGAGCATGGAGGGTGTCGAGCCGAAGCTGTTTGCGGATAGCAAGTTCTGCGGGATCCGCCGTGTACCACTGGGAGACGCGGGCGTAGAGATCCCAGCAATAAAAATCGATGCGCTGATTGGTTCTGGTAAGTTCCAAGAGGAGTTCGCGAGTGCTCGCCAGGTCTTTGCCTTCGAGGTGGACCAGGCCGACGACAACATCGGCAACCTGAACGCCAGTGTTATCGATATAGTTCTGGACGCCGACTTCATACCCACGCTTGTAGGCATCGGGGCGAAGGAGCCGCTGGAATGTATCGCCGAGGATGGCGTTGCGCAGGTGACCGATATGGGCGGCTTTGTTGGGATTGATACTGGTGTGCTCCACCAGCCGGAAGCCAGGACCGCCGATGTCAGCGTGCTGATCCTGAGCAATGCGCTGTACGGCGCCCGCGCGATCGAGACGGATGTTCAGATAGCCCGCGCCGGCCACTTCGACGCTGGCAATGCCTGGCAGATCGGGAAGCGCGGCGGTCAGTTCCGTGGCGAGTTCTGTCGCGATTGCGCGTGGGGCTTTGCGGAGACGTTTGGCCAATTCAAAGGCAACGGGCAGGGCCAGTTCGCCGAGCGCGATATTGGGAGGCTGCTCGATCGCCAAGACCGCGAGGGTGATGTCGTATTTTGCGAGGAGGATGGCCTGAATGCGGGCCAGCAAAGACTGCTGAATGGTGCGATACATGCGTGCGTTTTCACCGCTGAGAAAAGAATAGGTGGGGCTTGGTTAAAGTTTACGCGAGGCCTCAGGGCAGTTCTACGGGCAAAGTCTCAATCTCTTCGAGTAAAGGCTTATGGTTATGGATTTTAAACCGGTGAAAGAAGAAGAGAGCGCCGCCCACAGCGGTAATCGAGACGAGCAGCCAGACATGGACAGCCAAGCTGAAGAGCGCGGCGACTGGTTCAGGTGCGCCGTGGCTGACCAGCGAGGTCTTTACTGCCCATTCGAATGTGCCAATGCCTCCGGGCGAACTGGGGATGAGATAAGAGAGATTTCCCACCGAGACTGCCTGCCAGCAACCAGCGCCACTATTAGCAAGGCCGATAAGATGAGCCGCAGATACGAAGATCATTCCTTCGCAGGTCCAAATGACAGCTGAAAGCAATAACAATAGCAGCGATCCGGTAATCCCGATCTGCCGGATGCAATCCAGCGCGAGAAGGAGCCAGTGTTCGACTTTTTTAAATGTGGGGTTTTGCGGAAGTCGCAGAAAAAGACGGCTGAGCACAGGCTGCAGCGTGCGGGCGCCGAGCAAGAGGACGAGCAGGCCAACGGAAGAGATAAAGAGGAGGACTTCTGCAATGGCACGGGAATGGCGATTGACATCGCGTCCCATAAAGGCGGTAAAGAGAAGAACGAGGATAAAGATGTCGAGAAGCTTTTCGAAGATGACCGTACTGAGGATGACAGAAGGCGATGCCCCGAGGTCGGGAGCATAGGTAAAGATGCGCATAACGTCGCCAATCCGGAAGGGCAGGATATTATTGGCGGCGATAGAGGTCATAAGAACTCGGGCGCAGACAGAAAAACGTGCTCCCGTTGAGCGCATCATGCGCGTCCAACGCACACAGCGTAATGTGTAGCCAGTGCAGGTAAAGGCAAAAATGCCGAGAATCCAGGCTGGATATGCGAGTCGCAGCGACCGGATATGAGAAAAAGAGATGTCTTTAAAGGTGTACCAAAGAAAAAACCCGCTAATCAGGAGACCAGGAACCGTCTTGAGCAGGTTGCGCTTGCCGCTAGACGTGCTCATCCGAGAATGCAGGCCGGGGCAGATGCAGCGGGATGGGTTGGGACGAACAAACGCATAGGTTTTTATTGTATCGTCGGTTACGCTTCCCATCACCTGTAAAGATTTGGTTTATCCAGAGCGCATGTGGTTGCTTTTTCGACAAAGATGACCTAATCAGCGGGAACCTGTCTTCAAGTTGATAAGAGCAACTGAAGGAAAGCCACATTACATCGAACGGCAGGAGCAACGGATCGTTTGGCGACAACAGTAACACTACCGATTTTGTACCGCCCGGCAGAGGACGCTCGATCTGGGCTGGACCTGGGCTTTGCGAGCGGGCTTATTACGTTGTTAACGGTCATTGCACTGGCAGTGCACGGCTATCATCCCTATGCGGAAGATGGCGGGCTTTATATGGCAGAGATTAAGCGACTGCTTGATCCGGGGCTGTATCCGCATGGAACAGAGTTTGTGACCGGGCATTTGCATTTTTCACTGTTTGCGCCGATGGCCGCCTGGGTTGTGCGCAGGTCGCATATGAGTTTGGAGATGGTGCTCTTTCTCTTCTACATTGCGAGTCTTTGGGGCACATTGTGTGCTGGGTGGCTGCTGGCGGCACAGTGCTATTTGCGCCGGGAGCTTCGGGCCGGAGCCGTCGCATTGCTCGCGATGTGGATTACTTTGCCGGTTGCGGGCACGTCGCTCATGTTGATGGACCCGTATGTGACGGCGCGGAGTCTTTCGACACCTTGCGTACTAGTAGCGCTCGCGGGAGTGCTGGAGATGTTTTCGCAGGATGAACCGACAGCGGGAATGCGATGGAGCGGTCTGGTGGTGTGCTGTGTGGCACTGTTTGCAGCAGCGACAATACACCCTTTGATGGCAGCTTATGGGCTTGGATGCGTGCTGGTGCTGGTCTCTGTTCTGTCTCCCGTTCGGCAGGTGCGTGTATGGGGAACGACGGGATTGTGTCTAATTGCCGTGAGTATAGCTGCGATCATGCAGGCGTTAGCTCCACCCGAGAGTGCAACTTATCTGCGTGTCGCAATGACTCGCTATTACTGGTTTCCTGGAAACTGGCACCTGTATGAGCAGTTTGGTCTGGCAGCGCCATTGATCATTCTGGTGATCATTGGATTTAGAACCAGCAAAGGTGGAGAAGCGCGGATTGCGCTGGCGCGCATGGCGACGATCTGTGGAGCTGTTGCTGTGATCGTTGCAGTTCTCTTTGCGCGGCAGGATCTGGCGACTCATCTCGTCGCCAAATTGCAGCCGCTGCGAATCTTTCAAGTTGTTTATGTGGTGATGATTCTGATCATCGGTGCGGCTTTGGCGGAACGGGTTCTGCAGCAGCGGTTCTGGCGGTGGGGCACTGCATTCGTGTTGCTGGCGGGTGTCATGCTATTTGCGGAACGCCAAACGTTCCCACATTCGACGCATCTTGAATTGCCCTGGAGAGCACCTGCAAATTCCTGGGAACAGGCGTTTGTCTGGATCAGCAAAAATACGCCAAAGGATGCGCTCTTTGCGCTGGATGCGCACTACATCACAACTTCAGGAGAAGATGCGCAGTCGTTTCGCGCAATTGCCGAGCGCAGCATGTTACCGGATTACTCCAAAGACGGCGGCGAGGCATCGATTACACCGGCATTAACGGCAGCATGGACAACCGGAGAGCGAGCGCAAACAGGTCTGAGCGTCGAATCGGATGCACAGCGAGTTGCCGTGCTCAGGCCGCTGGGCGTGACATGGGTGGTGCTGGGACGGAGCTCCAGAACGAATTTCCCTTGTATCTATAAAAACGATGCGGTAAAGGTCTGCCGATTACCAGATGTTGTCCACACGAAATAGCATCCTTAGCTTTGGACAGCGCGAAATCATAAGCTGAATGTGCTAACTTTGTAATGTGGTTTGAGAGCGTAGCTCAGTTGGTAGAGCATCGCCCTTTTAAGGCGTTGGTCCTGGGTTCGAGCCCCAGCGCTCTCACCATAAATTAGCTAAATACAGTACTTATATTGTTGACTCTCGACGGCACGAGGAAAGGTGCGATGCTATTTCCAGTGCGATACGCTTGTCGATGATGCCCTGAGACACGTGATCCCGCGCGTTGATCTACACGCAGGTTTGCGAACGTGTCCCACACAACCGATACAGTCTCATTCCAGATGCGACAGAACGACACCTAAAATAGAGATGTGGCTCTCGTATCGCCAACCTCGGCGCAACCTGCATTCGGGTCTGTTACAAGGCCTCGCTCCGGCGATGCTCGATCGCCGCTCGGGATGTGGCATCTCTTGTCTCTCGATGCCCCGGGCGTGGCCGCGCTGTGGGTTTGGTTTATTGCCAGTACGAACCACATTCGAATACCGCTCTCTTCCGTTGCCGCAATGTTTATCGCTGTCTGGATGCTATATGCTGCGGACCGGCTTCTGGATGCACGACTGCTCGATAGCCACTCCGAGCCAGAACAGCATCTGGAGGCGCGGCACTTCTTTCATTATCGCCATCGCACTGTTTTTCTCGCAGGAATCCTGTTGGCATCCGCGGCACTGGCTCCCCTTCTGCTACGGTTATCGGCTGATGCTGTGCATCTGTACCTCATCCTTGGGGGCCTATTATTTGGATATTTCATACTGATTCATGTCACTCGCAGCGCTCACCGCCTCCCGAAAGAGATTGCGGTCGGCATCTTCTTTGCTGCTGCGATCTTCATCCCGACGGTTGCCCGGCGACCTGAACTGCGCGTTGCCCTGTTGCCCTCCGCGCTTCTCTTCGCGAGTCTTTGCAGTCTCAATTGCCTCTTCATTTATGCATGGGAACACGATCCAGAATTCTCTGATCAGGCCAATCATCCAGTGCATGCCATCACTCGTTTCGCGCTCGCTCATGTGCGCCTCTTCGCAGTAATCGTAATAGTGACCGGAACTTTGCTTGCGCTCGTCGGTGGCTTTGCCCCCGGGTCGATTTCTCTAGCGATTGCCTTATCGGCATCCCTTCTGCTTCTGCTGCACTACAGACGCCGACAGTTTGCGGCACTGACCTTGCGGGCCGCTGCGGATCTTGCCCTGCTCACGCCCATTCTCCTCTTCCCTTTTCTTCGAAGATGACCGGCGAACCCAATTTCAATCGCATAGCCAAACCCTATCGCTGGTTGGAATACCTGACGCTGGGCTGGGCTCTCGAGCGCTGCCGTCTGCATTTTCTTCCAGAACTCTTACAGCAAAGAAATGCGCTGGTTTTAGGAGACGGCGATGGACGTTTCCTCGCTGCTCTGATGGCGGCAAACATAAACCTCCAGGCAAACGCGGTCGATAGCAGCGCGGATATGCTTCATCTTCTGCGCAAAAGGTGCGAAGCCAGCGCCTCTGATGCCTTTACAAGGCTGCGAATCCAACATCTCAGCGCGCTTTCCTTTATCCCCACCGGCAGCTACGATCTCGTCGCTACGCATTTTTTCCTGGATTGCCTCAGTCAGAGCGATCTTGAAGCGTTCATTCTTCGCATCGTCCCGACCCTCACGCCTGGAGCACTCTGGGTGATCTCAGACTTTCGTATTCCTCCGGGCTTTATGCGTCTTCCTGCGCGTATCATCGTGCGATTTCTCTATCTGGCGTTCCGGATTCTTACCGGTCTGCGCACCACTCGCCTGCCCGACTACGCAACACCTCTTGCCCAGGCTGGACTGACCCGGATGAAACGCCATTTCTCTCTCGCCGGCCTGCTAACGACTGAGCTTTGGGAATTTCAAAAATAATTCCGGTTCCCTGTGTCAGTCGCTCCAATTTTCGGCGGAATCGGTTAGGCTGGACTGCGAGAGAACGCACCCTATGAAGATTCGCTTCTGGATCAGGCTTCTTGTACCCGTCGCAATTGTTGTTCTGGCCGCTTCTATGGCACACAGCCAGCCCGTATCTTCCAACACCGCCTTCGTGAATGAGTTGATGCCACAACCCGCCAGCGTGACGGCAGGTTTTGGAAGCTTCGGACTCACGCCTGCATTTCATGCCAGCACACCGGATTTCCATGATGCCAGGCTCGATGCCGCCATTCGGCGAACAATTCAGCAGATAAGGCAAAAGACGGGGCTTCCAATACCTCTTCATTCCGAAGCGGGCGGAACTGGGGCGCAATTGGTCGTTGCAGTGCGCGGCGCGGGGGAAAATATACAGTCAGTGGACGAAGATGAGTCTTACACACTTGCTGTCACTCCCAGCGGTGCGCATATCGATGCCGCGACCGTAGTGGGAGCCATGCGTGGCTTGGCGACTCTAGTTCAGCTTGTGCAACCTTCGGCTAATGAATATGTGCTTCCCGCTGTCTCTATTCATGATTCACCTCGTTTCGCATGGCGTGGCCTGATGATTGACTGCGGCCGTCACTTTGAACCTATGGATGTGCTTAAGCGCACACTGGATGGAATGGCTGCCGTCAAGCTAAATGTGTTTCATTGGCATCTCACGGAAGATCAAGGCTTTCGCATCGAGAGCAAGCTTTATCCGCGACTCACAAAAATGGGATCCGATGGGCTCTTTTACACCCAGGAGGATGCAAGAGAACTCGTTCGCTATGCCCGTGAGCGCGGTATTCGAGTAGTACCGGAATTTGAGATGCCCGGCCATAGCACGGCATGGCAGGTTGCCTATCCGAAGCTGGCCAGCGGTGTTGCTCCGACCGCAGTCCGCAGGGAATTTGGAATTGCTCCGTTTGCCCTCGATCCCACTCGAGAGGAAACGTATCAGTTCATCGCACGATTCCTTGGAGAGATGGCCACCATCTTTCCCGATCCTTATATGCACATCGGCGGCGATGAGACTCCAGCTCCGGACTGGAAGACCAATCCCCGAATTCAGGCGTTTATGCACGCGCACGACCTCAAAGATTCTGCCGCGCTGCAGGCCTACTTCAATAGACGAGTGTTAAAGATTCTCACCGGACTTCACAAACATATGGTTGGCTGGGACGAGGTTCTCAATCCTGCGCTCCCCAAAGATGTGGTCATTCAGTCCTGGCGTGGCGAAGCATCTCTGACGCAGGGTGCGGAGCAGGGATATCAAGGCGTTCTCTCAGCTCCTTATTATCTCGATGGGATGAAATCTGCAGGTACCCATTACCTTGCCGATCCGCTTCCCTCCAGTTCTCCTCTCACGCCAGAACAACGCAAGCTCGTCCTCGGCGGCGAGGTATGCATGTGGGGTGAGCAACTCGATGAGCACACGATCGACTCTCGCATTTGGCCGAGAACGGCCGCGATCGCCGAACGATTCTGGTCTCCGGAGAGCGTCAACGATGTAGACGATATGTATCGCCGGCTGGATGTTATTTCTCTCCAGTTGGAAGATCTCGGACTCCATCATTTGACTCAGGAGGACGCTAGTCTTCGCGAACTGGCAGGAACGCGAAACATTGACCAGCTCCGTATATTCGCCTCTGCATTTGAGCCGGTTAGCTTTGGCGAACGGTTCCATCAGCAAAAGACATCGCAGTTTACCGTTCTCAATCGCTTCGTCGACGCAATCCGCCCCGATCCGCCTTCTCGCTATCAGATTGAGCGGCTCACCAGGAGCTTCCTCCAATCACCGCAGTCCGATAGCGAAAGCAAGGCTGGCCTGAACCACTGGTTTGAAATTATGGCCAACTCGGTTCCACCTGTTGAGGAGCAGATGCGACAGTCACCTCGCCTTGCAGAGATTCAGCCTCGTGCTGGGCAACTTACCGGTCTCGCACAAACTGGAATCGAGGCTGTCCATTTTCTCTCGTCCAATACGAAAGCGCCTGCCGGCTGGAAGAAAGACAGGCTGGCCGAAATTGAGGAAGCGAAGAAGCCCTCCGGTGTTGTGCGCTTCACTTTCATCGATCCACTCAGCTCGTTGGTCAATGCGGTACAGGAATAATTTCTTAGTGCGCAGCTATAAATGGGAGATGTGTTGCCCTCAAGATCCCATAGATATAATGCGGATGTGGCCTCAGCATCGTCATTCTATGACCGGGCAGCCGCTCAAAATCGGATAAGGACCCGCTATCCGGCATCCATTTTGGTATTGGTTCGTCCTACTTAATGGCATCTCAATCGTTTCGATCTCAATTGATGGAGTTCATGTGATTTCAAGAAGATCTTTTCTGGGCGGCATCTCCGCCGCCTGTGCAGTTAGCGCTACCGGAACCACCGCTCTCGGTCGGATGATCTCCCGGCCCGTATCTTCCAGTGCGCTAAACGATGCCGCATCACTCGTTGATATCACGATAGGCACTGGCGGACACGGACACTGTTTTCCGGGTGCGGTTGTTCCTTTCGGCGCTGTCCAACTCAGTCCCGATACCTACAATGACGGCTGGGACTGGTGCTCCGGGTATCATATGTCCGACACCTCCATCATGGGCTTCAGCCATACGCATCTTAGCGGGACAGGCTGCGGCGATCTGCTCGATTTTCTGGTTATGCCTGGGACCGGCGAATCGAAGCTCGTACCAGGTTCCCGAGAAAATCCCGACGAGGGCTACCGCTCACGTTTCGACCATAAAGATGAACATGCGGAGCCGGGCTTTTATTCTGTTCTGCTCAAGGATTACGGCATCCATGCAGAGTTGACGGCAACGGAACGCGCCGGACTGCATCGCTACACGTTTCCCAAAGGGGGAGACGCGCCGACGACCGGACATATGATCGTGGACCTCGTTCATGGTTATCAAGCCAAGGGTCAGCCGACCGTTGTCTCCGCATCGCTCGCGAACCCGGCGCCCGATATGCTCGCAGGAGGCCGCACGACCAAGGCATGGGGAGATGGCCGCGAGGTCTACTTCACCATGCAGTTCTCGCAACGCCCTACGCGCATGGTCTTCTATAAAGATGACGGGGAGGTTTCCACAGGTACTCAGCCGCTCACAGGAAAGTCACTTAAATGTGTTCTCTTCTTCGATCTGACACATAATCCTGTGATCCTGGTGAAGACCGGCATCTCCGGTATCAGTGCAGAGTCCGCCGCCGGGAACCTGAAGGCCGAACTGCCCGGATGGGATTTCGAAAAAGTTCGTCGCGATGCTCGGGAAAAGTGGAACCGGCAGCTCTCCCGTGTTCAGATCACCAGCGCGGATGAAGCGCATAAAAGAATTTTTTATGCGGCGCTTTACCATGCTTCCATCGGACCTGCGCTGTTCGATGATGTCGACGGCCGCTATCGGGGAATGGATAAGAAGGTCCACCAGATTGACCGTGGGCACCATAATTACACGACGTTCTCTCTTTGGGACACTTTTCGCGCGGCCCATCCGCTATACACGCTGATGAACCCGGAACTGGTGCCGGATTTTGCCAATGCTCTTATCTTGATGGCCGAGCAGAGCCCCGCGGGAATGCCGGTGTGGCCTCTCCAAGGCACCGAGACGGGTACCATGACCGGCTATCACTCGGCGGCAGTCCTTGCCGAGGCGTGCAACAAGGGCATCTCCGGCATCGACTATGGGCGTGCCTACAAATGCATGATGAAGCGCGCCATGGTGGACGATTATCGTGGTCTCGGCTACTACCGGTCGATGCACTACATCCCCTGCGACCTGGAGGGGGAGTCGGTAAGCAAGGCATTCGAGTACTGCTATGACGATTGGGCCATCGCCCACGTGGCAAAGAAGCTCGGTCACGCAGACGATGCCAAGATGCTTTCCGATCGCTCGCTCAATTACAAGAATTATTACGATCGCAAGATCAATTTCGCGCGGCCCAAGCTCTCCAATGGCGAGTGGGCACCCAACTTCAGCCCAATCGAGATGGGCACGTCCAAGAAATGGCGCGATTTCACAGAATCCAATTCATGGCAGACCACCTTCGGTGTCCAGCACGATCCTGCCGGTCTTATTGAAATCATGGGCGGACAAAAGGCATTTCTGGCCAAGCTCGACGAGCTGTTCGATCAGCCTTCCACATTGCCACCGGATGCGCCACCGGATATTGCCGGGCTAGTCGGTCAATATGCTCAAGGAAATGAGCCGTCGCATCACATCGCTTATCTTTACACCTATGCTGGGCAGCCACATAAAACTCAGCAGCGTGTCCGGATGTTGATGGAAAAGATGTATGCTCCGCTTCCCGACGGTCTACAGGGCAACGAGGACGTGGGCCAGATGTCGGCCTGGTACATTTTGAGCTCGATGGGCTTCTATCCCGTCGACCCGGTCAGCGGAAATTACATCTTCGGCACTCCGCTCTTTGATAAGGTCACACTTGAACTCGGCAAAGGTAAGCAGCTTGAAGTTGTGGCCCACCGCAGCGCTCCCACGGACCAATATATCCAGTCCGTCACCTTCAATGGCAAACCGTATACGCGTTCGTGGTTTAATCATCGCGATGTCGTCAATGGAGCCAGGATCGTCTTCGAGATGGGCAGTGAACCTAATCTTGAATTCGGCACCCGTCCCGCGGATATCCCGCCGTCCTTTGTGCTTGAAAGTGCCTGAAAGTTGACTTCAATGACAGAATAATCCGGAGCCGTATCCGAGCATGTTTCCCGCTATGGATACGGCTCAGCTTTCTACTGCTAATGCAGAACGACGCGCGTGATAAAGTGCGCCTTCCAGTGGATCGACTGTACCAGCGACAAATTCGAGCTGAGGATATTTTGCGAACAGAACTCTCTGCATCGCATGGGATACCAGGTCGATGTGTGCCAAGATCGAGCCGGTGGAAGCAATCTTCAATCCTTCTTCGATTCCCGGTTCTGCCTTAGCAAGTCTGCGGATAACGTGAATTACAAGCTCAGCCAGTTCTTTCCCACCTCGCTGCAGGATCTCCTGCGCTATTCTGTCTCCTTCGGATGCAGCTTGCATGACGACGGGCATCAGATCGGCAAAAGAGAAATTCGGCGTATTCGCGACCGCCACCAGATCTTCTTTTGTCCGAAGTCCAAGATGGTCGAGTACATGATGGAGCAATAAAGGGTCATCGCCAGCATCGATCGCGCGAAATACGCTGCGCAGAGCTTGCTGGCAAAGCACCGTTCCTGAACCTTCATCCGAGAGGGCCGGGCCCCAGCCCCCTGCATTTGTTGTCCATCCGCTGCGGCCGCGGCCAATTACATTCGATCCAGTCCCTGCAATGACGACAACGCCCGGTTGCCCTGGGAATGCGGCATCGAGCGTAATAACTTCATCTCCCACGAGCGTAAGCGTGCCGCTTACAGAATTCGCCATCTGCTCACGAAGCCAGTCCCTCACAGCGGCGACGGTGATACCCGAAGTTCCGATACACGATGCAGTCACATCGCGAAGCGGCACGCCGCTCTCTTTCGATGCAAATTCCAATGCCTTCTGTAGATGTCTCGCTGCATCTGCCTTGTCAACGCGAAGAATCTTCGCACTCCCCGAGCGGGAGCGAGCTAGAATTCTGTCCTCGTCCGCCAGCGCGCAAGCAGTCTTTGTACCACCAATATCCAGTCCGAGAAAATATCTCATTGTTAGTTGGTCCCTCGCTGTCTGG
>Ga0207678_10000633_pt1 | contig 32241 bp, 27 predicted proteins | sample KBSC63metaG_FD_184319 | JGI IMG/M metagenome (GOLD analysis project Ga0207678, IMG submission 184319) | Corn rhizosphere microbial communities from Kellogg Biological Station, Michigan, USA - KBS C6-3 metaG (SPAdes) (version 2) | ecosystem: Host-associated > Plants > Roots > Rhizosphere > Soil ... | reverse complement strand
CCCGGGCCTTGGTCTCGACGATGGCGAGCTTGCAGAACTCGATGCCGGTGCAGGCCATCGTGTGCCTGCGGAACGCACTGGGGCGGGCAGGCAGGCCGGCGGCATCCAGTTCGGCCACCAGATCCTCGGTGCGCTCGGGCGGCACGTCGAGGATGACCATCTTCTGCTCGGTGGTGGTGTGGACCCGGCCGCTCCCGTACCTGGCCGCCAGGTCAGCGATCACGTCGAGTGTGTCGGCCGACAGGCGGCCCACGACCGGCGCGAAGCCGACGTAGTAGTTCCCGTCACGCTGCGGGTGCACGCCCACGTGATCGCGGATCCCGTCGCGCGGCGCGTCCGGAGCCGGGCCGTCCGGCAGGGCGTAGCCGAGGTACTCCTTCTCGAGTACCTCGCGGAACTTCTCCGGGCCCCAGTCCGCGACCAGGAACTTGATCCTCGCCCGGTGCCGCAGGCGCCGGTAGCCGTAGTCCCTGAACAGGCCAGTCACGCCCGCCCAGACCTCGGCTACCTGGCCCGGCCGGACGAACGCGCCGAGCCGCTTGCCGATCATCGGATTGGTGGACAGGCCACCGCCGACCCACAGGTCGTAGCCGGTTTCCCCGTCCGGTTTGACGACGCCGACGAAGGCGATGTCGTTGATCTCGTGGATGGCGCATTGCGCCGGGCAGCCGCTGATCGTGGACTTGAACTTGCGCGGCAGGTTGGAGAACGCGGCGTCGCCGATGTACTGCTCGCCGATGGCGGCGATCTCCGGCGTGCCGTCGATGATCTCGTCCGCGTCGATGCCGGCCAGCGGGCAGCCGAGGATCACCCGTGGGGTATCGCCGCAGGCCTCGGTGGTAGACAGGCCCACCGACTCGAGGGCCTCCCAGATGTCGGGGACGTTCTCGATCTCGATCCAGTGCAGCTGGATGTTCTGCCGGTCGGTTACGTCCGCCGTGCCGCGTGCGTAACGGCGCGAGATGTAGGCGATGACCCGCAGCTGGTCGTTGGACAGCCGGCCGCCGTCGATGCGGACGCGCAGCATGAAGTAGCGGTCGTCGAGCTCCTCCGGCTCCAGCACCGCGGTCTTGCCGCCGTCGATGCCGGGCCGCCGCTGCGTGTACAGCCCGTACCAGCGGAACCGGCCGCGCAGGTCAGCCGGGTCGATGGAGTCGAAGCCGTACTTGGAGTAGATGTCGATGATCCGCTGGCGGACGTTGAGCCCGTCGTCGTTGCGCTTGTTTTCCTCGTTCTTGTTGAGCGGCTCGCGATAGCCGAGCGCCCACTGGCCTTCGCCGCGTTTACGCTTGGTTCCAGCTGCGACTGGCATGTGGGAGGGTCCTCCAGGTTCGGGGACGCGCGTGAGGAGAGAACCTGGGCTCCGCCGGACCGCATTTCAGGCACGGTTAAGCCCCTGGTCCGGCGGGGGAGCGCCCGGCATCGCACGCGCGCCCGGGATGGGAAATCCGGGCCGGCGATTAACGGGCGAGCAGACAGATCGCGCTGCGGATGCGCAAGAAATCGATGTGACGGCGCCCGACGAGCAACGGGTCCGTAACACTCATGAACCCAGGATCACATGTAACGAACCGGACTGTCCAGGCAGCGTCCGGCATGTGGACAGTGCGAAGGGTCACATCCGGCGGCATACGCGTGGCAACAGGCCAAGACGCGGAGGTTATTCCCGCGGGCCCCTGGCAGGCTGGCTGGCCGGCGGCAGGTGCTGGCAGTCACACCAGGTGCGGCCCGGGCACTGGTCGTGGTGCCGCTTCCGGCACGGGACGCAGATCATCTCTCCATTGTGCGACGGCATACCTGCATCGCGCCCCTTGACAGGGGTAAATCCCGGACATGCGCCAGGGCGAGTACCCGCTCCCCTTCCCGGACCGGCGGGCGGCCGGAACCATGCTCGGGGAGCGGCTCGCCCACGCCGTGGCGTTGGGAGATTGGGCCGAACGGACCATGGTCCTCGCCCTGCCCCGAGGCGGAGTCGCCGTGGCGAAACAGGTCGCCACGGTCCTGGACGTGCCGATGAACGTGATCGTGACCAGGAAGATCGGATATCCGCGCCAGCCCGAACTCGGTGTCGGCGCGATAGCAGAGGGCCTGGAAACGGCGGTGTACGACGCCAGCCTGCTCGCCCGGCTGTCGCTGTCACCGGCCGACCTGGCCCCGGTCGTCGCCGCCGAGCAGGCCGAACTGACCAGGCGGGTACAGGTGTACCGGGGTGGCCGCCCGCTGCCGCGGGTAGCCGGGTGGTACATCATCGTCGTCGATGACGGCCTGGCGACAGGGGTGACCGCACGGGCCGCGCTGCGCTCGCTGCGTGCGGCGCAAGCGGCCTACGTCGTGCTGGCGGCCCCGGTCGCGGCGCCCGCCGCGGCGGGAGATATGCGCGCCGAGGCCGACCAGGTGATCATCTTGGCGACGCCCCGGCGGTTCCGGTCGGTGGGGCAGTGGTACAGGTCCTTCGGTCAGCTCACCGACGCTGACGTGCTGGCGTTGCTCGGCTAGGCGGCGTTGGCGCGGCGCATGCGGCGACGGCGCTCGGCCGAACGCTCATCCTCGTTCAGGCCACCCCAGGTGCCGTACTTCTCTGGCCGCGACACGGCGTAGTTCAGGCACTCAAGCCGCACCGGGCAATCCGCGCAGACACCCTTGGCCTTGCGCTCCCTGATCTCCCGTTCTGGCTGGCGCTCGCCGTCGGGACCGAAGAAGAGCAACAGGTCTTCGCCCTTGCACGCGGCAGCATCTTGCCAGCCCCAGTTCGGGCGGGGAAGCACAGCCGACTGCCGACGTACCTGCGACATGGAACAATCACCTCAACCAAGATGCATCAAATGGTGCGTTACAGTAGAGCGTCAGGCTCGTGGGTACGGGAACCAGTCCTGTCCGGAAGCCTCCGTTGCAAGATACAACGCGTCTTCCCGGCGTGGTGTTCCCGTGCACGGGTACGGCGACCGCTGTAAGCAAGTGGTTACCATACCGAACGGCTGGCGCCTGCGCGTCGGTTCACCCGTCCTTGCTAAACCATCGCGCGGGCCGCTGCATGCCCGTCGATAATGATGCCATCCGGGGTAGCGGTCTCGCACCCGGGTGGCGAAATTCCCTACCTGAATTCCGGCCTCCAGCTAGCCTGCTGGAGTGTCTTCGTGACGAACTGGACAAAGAGAAGGGAGCAGGGCCACGATGGGCAGCATGTCAGCGTCGGACGCAGCTCCGCTGCCCCGGCTCGGCGAGGTTTTCTTCGACGTGCGCGGCAGCTCCCGCAGCATGCGGCTGAGCTGGTACGCCGACACCGGAGTCTCGGTCTTCAGCATCTGGCAGGGAGGCACCTGCACCGGCACGTTCCGGCTGCCGATGGAGGAGTTGCCGAGGCTGATCGACGCCCTGCAGCGCGGGGCGCAGGCGAACGACCCGCGCGGATTCGGCGGCTACGCCAGCCAGCTCCCCGGGGCGCCGACCGACCCCCGGCTGACGGCGCTGCCCGGTGGCTACGGCCGCGAGGCCGAGTTCACCGGCCCGGTGACCGGCGACTTCCGCGCGGTCCGGGCCGAGGACCCGGCCGGCACGATGGTGTTCACCCCGTCGCCGCAAGGCGCTCAGGGGCCCCGGGCGCTGCCCGCGGGCCCGCTGGCCCTGCCCGCCGGCTCGGGGTCCCAGGCGTCCCAGCCGCCGCAGGACTATGCCGAGCAGTATTACTCCGAGCAGGGCTACAGCGGCGCGGCCAGTTCCTACGGCGGCCAGTACGCCGAGCCTGGCCAGTACGGCGACCGCGGCTACGCCCAGCCGGGATACCAGGACCAGGCCTACGCCGACCAGCAAGGCTACGCAGACCAGCAGCCCTACAACGAGCAGCAGCCTTACAACGAGCAGCAGCCCTACGGCGACCGTGGCTACGAGACGCAGGGGTACGCCGACTCTGCCCAGGGCTACCCGGACCAGCGCTACTCCGGCCAGAGTTACCCGGACCAGGGCTACTCCGACCAGGGTTACTCCAGCCAGGGTTACCCCGACCAGGGGTATGCCGAGCAGGGCTATTCGGGTCAGGGCTATGGCCAGCAGGGATACGGCGGCCAGGCCGGGTCTGACTCGGGTTCCTCGTACTCGGGCCGGCACTACGCCAGCGAGTCCTATCAGGGCCAGGCCTACGGCGCCGACTCTTACTCCGGCCAGGGCTATGACTCCGCGCCCGGTCATGACCTCGGTTCCTATGACGACCGCGGCTACACCGGGTCCGGATACCAGGCCCAGGAGCGCCAGGGCTACGCCCAGAACGGCTACCAGGGTCAGCACTACCGGGACCCGTCGTATCAGGACCCGTCGTATCAGGACCCGTCGTACCAGGGGCAGGGTTATCAGGACCAGCGCTATCAGGGTCAGCGCTACGAGGCCGAGGGTTACCAGGAACAGCGCTACCCGGATGAGCGCTACCAGGAGCAGGCGGCCCGCCAGGAGCCCGGCTACGAGGAGTACGGCTACCAGGGCTACGGCGACCAGGGTTATCAGGAAGCGGACACTCCGGCCTACCCGAGCCAGGGGTACAGCGAGTACGGCTACACCGGGCAGGATTACCCGGCCCAGGGGGACGCCCCTTCGTACCCGGACCAGGGGTACAGCACCTTCGGCTACGGCGCGCAGGACACCGGCTACCGCGGCGGAGGCGGGCACTACCCGGAGCAGGATCAGGAGACTACCGCGAGCCAGCAGGCCGTCTCGTCGTTCCCCTACGAAACAGATCCGCCCACACGCCGGGAACAGAGACGGCGTCGCGGGCGTTAGAACGTATCGGCCGGTGTGGCTGTGTCCCCGGGCCGCACCTACTGCCTTCGCGGAATACCGTTCGGCTGGAGCCGCGTTGCGCCTTTCGCCGAGAGGCGACCTCCGCACCGGTTTACGTGACGAAGGGCCGGCTGGCTTGCCAGCCGGCCCTTCGTTCTGCCCGGGCGCCCTTACGCGGGTCCGGCCGGGCGCGGCTGCGGCTGTTCCGGGCCGCCTGGCGTGCCTGACTTGCCGTCCGGGGCCACCTCAGGATCCTCCGGCCCGGGATCCTGCTCGGGATCCTCAGGCTCGGGGGGGATGGGGCCGACCACGGCGTTGAGTACCTGGGAGTTGGGGATCGACATCACGCTGCCGTCGGTGTCGAAACGGACGTAGGTGATTCCGATATCGGTCACGATGCCGTCGAGCGTGCCACCGAGCCCGCCGGCCTGAAGCCGGACGGCGTCGCCCACCTTGAACGGTCGCGCGAAGAGCAGTACCAGCCCGGCGAACACGTTGCCGAGTGCCTGCTGCGCCGCGATGCCAACGAACACGGTGGTCAGCGCGCCCCCCAGGACGAGCTGAGCGACCGGAACGGTGAACAGCACCAGGGTGATGACCAGCGTGGTGAAGGCGCCGACGATCAAGATGGCGTATCCGACCACCGCCGCGTGCGCGGTGCCCACCCTGGGCTGGATCAGTTCCCTGACCTTCCCAGCCAGGCTGTAGGTCGCGATGGACCCGAAGACCAGGAACGCCACGGCCAGGCCCGCGGAGATCAGCTGGTTGGTCGTGCCGCTCGTGCTAGAGAAGAGGCCCGAGTCATTTCGAGCCTGACGCGACAGGACCGCGGCGGCGATCGCCAGCAGCAGGGAAATGATCGACTTCCACGGCCTCGTCTTGTGTTTGACGCGCTCGACCTGCGTCGACAGGTCGATCTGCCTCCCGTTCTGCACGCGCTCCTCCTCATCCGACCGATTCGCGCGCCTAACGCTATCCGGCGGCGGGGCCGGGCTGCCTGATCATCCCGGAGAACGAAAAGCGCTGGGGAGCGGGTGCTCCCCAGCGCTTCCGGCGATGGGCGGTTAACTGATCCGTGCTAGCCAGACGGAGCTAGCTGATAAGGGGCCTGCCGACCGGGAAGCGGAGCTTCCCGGCGAGGCCGTTCGAGATGCCTGCCGCCGACGTGTAGAAGGCGACCAGGGCGGTGACCAGGCCGACGTACCCGCCGAACTTGACCGTGCCCGTGCTGCCGCCGAACAGGCCGATGAACAGGATGATCTCGGTGGCCTCCAGGGTGAGGAAGACCAGGAACACCGCCATGTTCACCTGGGTGCTGAGGATCAGCAAGTACGTGTTGATGATGGCGAACGTGAGCAGGATCCAGGCTATGTCGTGGTTGGCGGCTGCGGGCGTAGCTGCCTTCGGCGCGACCAGCAGGGCCCACAGGCCGAGCCCGATCCAGAAGCCGCCGTAGGTGGCGAACGCGGTGGCGCCGAACACGTTCCTGTTGCGGAATTCCCACATGCCGGCCAGTAGCTGGCCGAACCCGCCGTAGGCGAAGGCATAACCGAGCCACGCATCGCCGGTGGCCTTGGTCATCCAGCCGGCGTTGGCGGCGGAAAGCAGGAACGTGGTCGCGGCAAACGCCGCGAGCCCGAGCGGGGCTGGGTCGGCGATGCCTGTAGCTGGGGCTGCGGTAGCGGGCTGGACTGTGCGATCTTCGCTGACGCTCAAATTCGATCCCTCCTGGTGAGGAATGGCTCGTCCGGCTTCCGGCTACCATGTGGCGGTCGAGAGGCCGGGGCGCCCGTCTTTACTACCTGGCTGACATGAAGACCTTGTCTTGCTAACCAAAATCATCAGGCCAAAACCTTCACCTGGTCACATCGTGCTCAGATAGACCAGACGAAAGATTCGCCAATAGCGTAACGCCACATGCGTTAGGGGGCGAGACCTAAACCGCCTCACCCTCCATAGGCCTTCGGATGCTGCCGGACGACCGTGTCCCAGATTCCGATCTGGATGCTTTGCGTCACGAAAGTTTCGGATCAAGCCGATGGGTAAAAGGGGATCCGCTGTGACGTGTGGCTCATCCCCTCGTCGCCGTCCATACGGCGTGGATACCGCGTTCATATCGCACCAGCTCAAATGCCGCTCGGCTAATGTTGATCATGAAGATCGGCCCGCCGCCGGGCGCCTCCCGGACGCACTGGAACCCGGCACTCACGGCGTTGGAACGCGCTGGATCCGGGGTTTCATGGCGTTCCAGCTGGCCCGATACACCCGGACCGTGCTGCTGACGGTGCCGGAGTGACGGGAGTCCGTTATGGCGCCCGCGCTGCGGACCGCGCGACCAGCAAGCCGCCTGCTCGATGGTGCCTGTGGGTACCGCGGTGCCCGTGCGCGCTGTGGTGCGCAAGCAGATCGCCGCCCGTTCGGCTCTCCGACCGTGCCGTCCAGCCGTGCCCGTCCGGCCGGGCCGTCGGACTGGTGCCATCCGCAGGCTCCGACCGCCATCCGCGGGTTCTGGTGTCCGGCGGCCGGGGGTTCCGCCGGGTGCTGGGTTAGGATCAGGGGAAGACGAGGAAAGGTCCGCGCCGATGACCGACCGAGCGATCCGTGCATCCGACAAGGAGCGCGAGAGCGTAGTGGACGTCCTCAGGGACGCGTACACGGATGGCCGGCTGACGCTGGAGGAATTCGAGGAGCGGACCTCAACCGCGTACGCCTCGAAGACCTGGGCCGACCTGCGTGAGCTGACCGCGGACCTGCCCGTCGAACCGGTACTCGGCGCCGACCTGCTGCAGCAGCCGCGTCCGGTGCCCGCGGCGCAGATGATCCCGTCGGTACCCCGGCCGCGGCAGGGCGGTCGCGACCGGCCGCTGGGCAGGCTGCTGCCGGTCATCTTCGTCTGGATCATGATCGCGGCGGCGGCCGGATCGCCGGACACCGCGGCCGCGCTCTCGGTCGTGTTCATCTGCCTGCTCGCGTGCCGGGTAGGGTACGGGGGACGCTGATAACCGTCAGTGATGGCCGACACGCGAGCCCAGGCTGTTACCCCGTAATCCTTATCTCTGGCCTGGGCAGGCGGCTACTATGAGTCGGCCGACGTGGCGAAAATCTCGTTGGCGTGCTTGATTCCGGGGCCTGCGGGATCAGCGAAGGGAATCGGTATTTCCGGCAGGGTCAGCGAGAGTCAGGAGGCGGTCGTTGTCGAATGCGACCACCGGCAGCGATCGGGTCATTCCCGATGAGCAGCCGCCTCAGGAAGAACGGGGCCCGCGGCTGGCGCGCCTCACCCGTCCCGCGGTAGCGCACTGGCAATTCACCATCGTGCTCGCGGCCGCGGTCGTGATCCGGATCATCGTGATCCTCGGCTACCCGCCGATCCTGTGGTTCAACGACTCTTACAACTACATCTACGACGCCGTGACGCATATCCCGGACGTGGTCCGGCCGAACGGCTACCCGTTCTTCATCGACCTGCTGCTGCCCCTGCACAGCGCGTACCCGCTGGCCATCCTGCAGGCGGCGATGGGTGTCGTCATGGGCATCCTCATCTACGCCCTGCTGCGCCGGCGCGGGCTGCCTTGGTGGGGGGCAACGCTGGCCGCGCTGCCGGTGCTGTTCGACTCGTACCAGTTGCACCTCGAGCACATGATCACCGCCGACACACTGTTCATCTTCCTCGGCACCGTGGCGATCGTGATCCTGTGCTGGAACGATCGTCCGTCGGTCCCGGTCATGGCCGTGGCCGGCCTGCTCATCGGCTACGCCACCCTGGTGAGGTCGGTCGGCCAGCCCCTGCTCGCGGTGGTACTGGTGGCCATGCTGGTCAGGCGAGTGGGCTGGCGGCGCCTGGTGACCCTGCTCGTAGCGGGCGTCGTGCCCATCGTGGTGTATATGGCCTGGTTCAACGGCTCCCACGGCCGGTTCGGGCTGACCGAGTCCTCGGGTACGTTCCTGTACAGCCGGGTCAGCACGTTCGCCGAATGCGACAAGATCAAGCCTTCGGCCGACGTCCGCGCCCTGTGTGACCCGACGCCGCCGTACCTGCGCCCGGTGTCGGGGGAGTACCTGTGGGCGGACAACGAGAACTGGCCGGACAACAAGGTCACCACCCCGCTGTTCAACCTGCACCACTCCGCCGACAACCGACTCCGGTTCACGCCGAAGGTCAACGCGATGGCGGAGAAATTCGCCCGGGAGGCCATCCTGGCTCAGCCGGTCAGCTACCTCCACGTGGTGGTCAACGACACGCTGCACACCTTCGGCTGGAACCGGCAGCCCGACCCGAACAACTACTACGGGAACGGCCCGGCCTTCCAGTTCGTCTCCGGCAAGGAACTGAACGCGCTGATCCCCTGGTGGGTGAACCCCGTCCGGGGTGACGCCACCGCCAACAGGGTCTATCAGGCGAGGCAGGAGTTCGGCGGGCCCGGGCTCGGGAATACGCAGGCGGTGCAACCCTGGCAGCACCTGCTCCAGGAATACCAGCGGTACATCTACCTGCGCGGCACGCTGCTCGGCCTGATCGTGCTCATCGGGGCGGTCGGCGTGGTGGCCCGCTGGCGCCGCTGGGGCGGCATCGGCCTGCTGCCCTGGCTGGTGGGGGCGCTGATGATCGTGCTGCCGCCGATGACCGCCGGGTTCAGCTACCGGTACGTGCTCGCCGCCATACCCGCCACCTGCCTGGCCGCAGGCCTGGCGTTCGCGCGCAGGCCGGGGGACAAGTCAGTGGGCGCCCGGGCGGCCGATCTGCGCCGGCACCTTCGCCGCCGCGGCGCTGTCGATCAGGAATAGCGTCCGCTGCCTGCCGCGGGCCCCCGCGGCAGGCACCTGCACCGGCCCGGAGTCGGACAGGGCCATCGCGATCGCTTTCGCCTTGTCCGAGCCCGAGCAGATGATCCAGACCTCACGGGCGGCCTGAATCGACGGCAGGGTCAGCGACAGCCGGGTCGACGGGGGCTTGGGGGAGCCGCGTACGGCCACCACCGGCCGCTCGTCGTACAGCGCGGGCATGCCGGGGAACAGCGACGCGACGTGTCCCTCGGGTCCGATGCCGAGCATCAGCACGTCGAACGACGGCACCGGACCGTGGTCTTCCGGCGTGGTCGCGGCGGCCAGCCACGACGCGTACCGGGCGGCCGCGGCCTCAGGGTCGTCGCCGTCGGGTCCGTCCGGGCCGGGCATCGGATGCACCCTGGCCGGGTCGACATCCACGTGGTCGAGCAGCGCCGAACGGGCGCCGGTCTCGTTCCTGTCCGGGTCGCCCGTGGGGAGGAACCGTTCGTCTCCCCACCAGATGTCCAGGTGCCGCCAGTCGATCGCGTCCCTGGCGGGCGTCGCGGCGACCTCGGCGAGCACCCTGGTGCCGATGCCGCCCCCGGTGAGCACCACCGACGCGGTGCCCCGCGCGGCAATCGCGTCGACCAGCCTGGTGACCAGGCGCGCGGCCACGGCCTGGGCGAGCAGGCTGGCGTCCCGGTGGACGATGACCTCGGGCACGCTCATGGAGCCGAGTTTCCCACGCCCGCGGCCAGCGCGCGCAGCGTCTCGGCGTAGACCTCGTCCGGCTCGAGCCTGCGCAGTTCCTCGGCGACTAGCTCGGCGGTGTCGCGCCGGTGCAGGGCTACCCGGCGTTCCGGCCGCCCGGGCCAGGACAGGGTGGCGTTGCGGCCGTCCGGCCGGGACAGCGCGACCTTCCCGTCCGGGGTCTCGAAGTTCACCTCGGTGATCCCGGGGCCGCCGGACTCGCCTCGCCGCACGTCGAGGTCGAGCCGCTGCCCCAGCCAGGCCGCGATCAGGTCCGCGCTCGGGTTACCCGGCTCGGCCAGGACCTCGCCGCGGAGCAGTTCGGGGTAGGGCTGGTCCAGGGTGGCCGCGAGCAGCGAGCGCCAGGATGTCGCCCGGGTCCAGCTCAGGTCGGTGTCACCCGGTTTGTACGCCTTGGCCAGGGTCAGCAGCATGTCCTTGGGCGTCTCGCTGGCGGCCGCGTCGGTCACCCGCCGCTGGGCCACCGCGCCGAGCGGGTCCCCGCTCGGGGCGGACGGCGCCTCGTCTGGCCACCAGGTGACCACCGGCACGTCGGGCGCGAGCAGCGGCGCGACCACCGAGTCGGCGTGCTGGCCGAGCGGCCCGTACATGCGCAGGAGGATGGTCTCCCCGGGGCCGGTCTCGCCCACCCGGATCTCGGCGTCGAGCCGCGATTCGCCCTTGGGCCTGCGGGTGATGACGGCGAGGATCCGGCTCGGATGCTCGCGGCCGGCCTGGCTGGCGGCCCGGACCGCGTCGTACTGCTCCGACTCGTCGGTGACGATGATCAGCGTCAGCACCGTGCCGGAGGCGGGACCGCCCATCCGCCGGCGGGCCTGGGTCAGCGCCTCGTGGATCGCGCCGGTGCTGGTGTCGGTCAGGTCGATGGTCATCGGAGCCTCTCTAGAGCCGGCGCCATGCTCGGTTATCCCGTGCCATCAGCGCGTCGGCCGACGGGGGTCCGGCCGTACCCGCCGGGTACTGGTCCGGCTTAGTGCGGGAAGCCCAGAAATCTTCCACCGGGTCGAGGATCCGCCAGCCCAGCTCGACCTCGGCCTGCCGGGGGAACAGCGGCGGGTCGCCGATAAGCACGTCGAGCAGCAGCCGCTCGTAGGCTTCGGGGCTGGACTCGGTGAACGACTCGCCGTAGGCGAAGTCCATGTTCACGTCGCGGACCTCCATGGCCGTACCCGGCACCTTCGAGCCGAACCTGACCGTGATGCCCTCGTCCGGCTGGATCCTGATCACCAGCGCGTTCTGGCCGAGTTCCTCGGTGTCGGTGGCGGAGAACGGCAGGTGCGGCGCGCGCTGGAAGATCAGCGCGATCTCCGTCATCCGCCGCGGCAGCCGCTTGCCTGCCCGCAGGTAGAACGGCACCCCGGCCCAGCGCCTGGTGTCGACGCCGAGCCGCAGCGCCGCGTACGTCTCGGTGCGGGAGTCCGGGGGAATGCCGTCCTCCTCGAGGAAACCGTGCACCTGGCGGCCGCCCTGCCAGCCGGCCGAGTACTGCCCGCGCGCGGTGCCCTCGGCGATGTCGGCGGGCAGCCGGACCGCGGACAGCACCTTCTCCTTCTCCATCCGCAGCGAGTCGGCGTCGAACGCGACCGGCTCCTCCATGGCGACGAGCGCGAGCAACTGCAGCAGGTGGTTCTGGATCACGTCGCGCGCGGCGCCGATGCCGTCGTAGTAACCGGCCCGGCCGCCGATGCCGATGTCCTCGGCCATCGTGATCTGGACGTGGTCCACGTAGCCGCGGTTCCAGATCGGCTCGTACATCTCGTTGGCGAAGCGCAGCGCGAGGATGTTCTGCACCGTCTCCTTGCCGAGGTAGTGGTCGATGCGGAACACGGCGTCCGGCGGGAAGACCTCTTCCAGGATGTCGTTCAGCTCGCGTGCGCTGGCCAGGTCGTGGCCGAACGGCTTCTCGATGACCACCCGCCGCCAGCCGCCAGCCGAGGGGTCGGACAGGCCGCTGCGCTTGAGCTGCTGCACCACGGTCGGGAACTGGCCGGGCGGGATCGACAGGTAGAACGCGTAGTTCCCGCCGGTACCCCGCTCCTCGTCCAGCCGCATGACGCACGATGCCAGCTGGTCGAACGCCTCGTCGTCATCAAAGGACCCGGAGACGAACCTGACGCCCTCGCTGAGCTGCTGCCAGACCGCGTCCCGGAACGGCGTCCGCGCGTACTCCTTCACCGCCCGGTAGGTGAGCTGGGCGAAGTCCTCGTCCTCCCAGTCCCGGCGGGCGAAGCCGACGAACGAGAAGCCCGGCGGCAGCAGGCCGCGGTTCGCCAGGTCGTAGATGGCCGGCATCAGCTTCTTGCGCGCCAGGTCGCCCGTGACACCGAACATGACGAGGACACACGGCCCGGCCACGCGGGGGATGCGCCGGTCCCTCGGATCGCGGAGCGGATTACGCGATTCGGACATCTCATGCAGCCCCTTGATGACGCCCGGGTTCGCCGGGGCCAGGCCCTCGTCGTCCGTCACTCACTGCTCCATGTTGATTCTGATCGTGTCGAGCAGCTCGTTCCAGGACGCCTCGAACTTCGCCACGCCCTCGTCCTCGAGCACCTGCACCACGTCGTCGTAGCTGATGCCGAGCTCCTCGAGGTCGGCGATGACCTGCCGCGACTGGTCGTAGGTCCCGTGCACCGTGTCGCCGCGGAGCTCACCGTGGTCCGCGGTCGCCTTGATCGTGGCCTCGGGCATGGTGTTCACCGTGTCCGACACGACCAGGTCGACCACGTACATGGTGTCGGGGAACGTCGGGTCCTTGGTCGAGGTCGACGCCCACAGCGGCCGCTGCACGTTCGCCCCGCTGGCCGCGAGCGCCTGCCAGCGCTCCTCGGCGCACTTGTTCTCGAACAGCTCGTAAGCCAGCCTGGCGTTCGCGATGGCCGCCTTGCCGCGCAGCGCCGTGGCCTCCGGGGTGCCCAGCTTGTCCAGCCGGGCGTCGACCTCGGTGTCCATCCGGCTGACGAAGAACGAGGCCACCGAGAAGATCTTGGACAGGTCGTGCCCGTTGGCCTTGGCCTTCTCCAGGCCGGCCATGTATGCGTCGATGACCTCGCCGTGCCGGGCCAGCGAGAAGATCAGCGTGACGTTGACGCTGATCCCCTCGGCGATGGCCGCCGTGATCGCGGGCAGCCCCTCGGGGGTGGCCGGGATCTTGATGTAGGCGTTGGGCCGGTCGACCATCCACCACAGGTTCTTGGCCTCGGCGATGGTCTTCTCCGTCTCCCTGGCCACCCGCGGATCCACCTCGATGGATACCCGGCCGTCCACGCCGTTCGTGGCGTCGTAGACCGGGCGCAGCACGTCGCAGGCCCAGCGGATGTCGTAGGTGGTGAGCGCGCGGGAAGCCTCCTCCACGCTCACGCCGCGGATCCTCAGGTCCCTCACCTGGTCGTCGTAGGCGGAACCCTGGGACAGCGCCTTGGCGAAGATGGTCGGGTTCGAGGTCACGCCGACCACGTGGTAGTCGTCCATGAGCGACTGCAGGTTGCCGGTACGCAGCCGGTCGCGGCTGATGTCGTCCAGCCACACCGACACCCCGGCCTCGGAGAGCTGTCCGAGAACGTCAACTGACACAGTTCTTTCCTTCCCTGCGCGGCCCAGGCCGGTTTAGACCCGGGCCAGACTGTCGCGTGCGGCAGCGGCTACCCGCTCCGCCGTGATGCCAAACTCCTCGTAAATCTTCTGGTAAGCGGCCGAGGCACCGTAGTGGTCTACTCCGATTGAAGCGCCCGCATCTCCCACAAACAACTTCCAGGGCGGGGTAATCCCGGCTTCTACCGAGACCCGGGCCCTGATCGTGGGGGGCAGGACTTCCCGCCGGTAGGCCTCGTCCTGCTCGGTGAACCACTCGACGCACGGCATGGACACGACCCGGGCCGAGACGCCGTCGGCGGCCAGCAGTTCGCGGGCGTCCAGGGCGATCGAGACCTCGCTGCCGGTGGCAATCAGGATGACGTCGGTCCCCGGGGCCAGCACGTACCCGCCCTGGGCCACCTTGGCCGCGCCCTCCAGCTCGCCGGACCGGTCGAGTACGGGCAGGTTCTGCCTGGTCAGGCACAGTGCCGCGGGCCGGGCCCGCTCCAGGATGGTGCGCCAGGCCGCCACGGTCTCGTTGGCGTCGCCGGGCCGGACAACCTCCAGGTGCGGGATGTTGCGCAGCGACCACAGGTGCTCGACCGGCTGGTGGGTGGGACCGTCCTCGCCCAGGCCGATGGAGTCGTGCGTCCACACGTAGGTGACCGGCAGTTCCATCAGGGAGGTCAGCCGGACCGCGCCCCGCATGTAGTCGCTGAACTGCAGGAACGTGCCGCCGTAGGGGCGGGTCCCGCCGGACAGCGCGATCCCGTTGAGGATGGCGCCCATGCCGTGCTCGCGGATGCCGAAGTGCATCGTCCGCCCGTACGGGTTACCCGGCCACATCGCCGTCTGGTGGTTGGCCGGGATGAAGGACGGCTCGCCCTCCATCGTGGTCAGGTTGCTCTCGGCCAGGTCAGCCGAGCCACCCCACAGTTCGGGCAGCACGGGTGCCAGGGCGCTGAGGATCGTGCCGGACGCCTTGCGCGTGGCTATGCCCTTGGCATCGGGCGGGAACTCCGGCAGCACCGTGGTCCAGCCGTCCGGCAGGCGGCGGACCGCCATCCGGTCGAACAGCGCCTTGCGTTCCGGGTTGGCCTTGGCCCATTCGGCGAACGGCCCTTCCCACTCCGCGTGCACCTGCTTGCCGCGCTCGGCGACCTGGCGGGCGTGGTTGAGCGCGTCTTCCTCGACCGGGAAATCCACGTCGGGGTCGAAGTGCAGGATCTCCTTGGTCGCCTTCACCTCGGGTACGCCGAGCGCGGAGCCGTGCGCCGCGCCGGTGTTCTGCTTGTTCGGGGCCGGCCAGCCGATGATGGTCCTCAGCGCGATGAAGGACGGCGCCTCGGTGTGCTCCTTGGCGTTCAGGAGTGCCTGGTACAGGGCGTCCACATCCTCGTGGTAGCCGCCACGCGGCCCGACCCAGTCCACCTTCTGTACGTGCCAGCCGTAGGCCTCGTAGCGCGCGGCCACGTCCTCGGACTTGGCGATGTTGGTGTTGTCCTCGATCGAGATGTAGTTGTCGTCGTAGAGGACGATGAGGTTGCCGAGCTCCTGGTGGCCCGCCAGCGAGGAGACCTCGTGGCTGACGCCTTCCTCGATATCTCCGTCGGAGACGAAGCAGTACACGTAGTGGTCGAACGGGCTCGTGCCGGGCGCGGCGTCCGGGTCGAACAGGCCGCGCTCGCGGCGGGCGGCCATCGCCATGCCGACCGCGTTGCCGATGCCCTGGCCGAGCGGGCCGGTGGTGGTCTCCACGCCGGGGGTGAGCCCGTGCTCCGGGTGCCCGGGGGTGATGCTGCCCCAGGTCCGCAGGGCCTTGAGGTCATCCATGGTCAGGCCGTAACCGGACAGGTACAGCTGGATGTACAAGGTGAGGCTGGAGTGCCCGCAGCTGAGCACGAAGCGGTCCCGGCCCGGCCAGTGGGGATCGGCCGGGTCGTGCCGCATCACCCGCTGGAAGAGCAGGTAGGCCGCGGGCGCCAGGCTCATCGCCGTACCCGGGTGGCCGTTGCCCACTTTCTGGACCGCATCCATGGCGAGGACCCGGATGAGATCGACGGCACGCTTGTCAGTCGCCGTCCAGTCAAGATTGGCCTGAGTGGTCACGCCACGAGCTTATCGGTCAAGCGGTTCCGGCTGCCTGCTGGGTGCGGTCACCACCGGCCCTGTTCGCGCAGTGTTTACCGGCGCCCGCTCGCGCACGGTGAAGTACAGGCGCAGCACGGCGATCCAGACCAGAACGGAGCCGGTCACGTGGACCCAGACCAGGCCGGCCGGGAGGTGGGTGAAGTACTGGATGTAGCCGATGACGCCCTGCGATCCCAGCGCCGCGAGCACGATCCAGCCGGCCCGGACCGCCCGCCTCGGTGCCGCGGACAGCCGCAGCACGAGCACCAGGGCGATGGACAGGCCGGCCAGCAGCCAGCCGATGTCCGCGTGAAACTGGGTGACCCCCTCCAGGGGCAGCGGGTACCGGGGCACGCCCGCGTCGCCGGCCAGCGGCCCGGTCCCGGTGACGACCGTGCCCGCCGTCAGCATCAGGCAGGTGACCGCGACCAGCGCCGCCGACATCACCCGCAGGTCGCGCCGGACGGGGGTCGCCTCGGGTATCCCGGACACGTCGGCGAGCGCCGCGCACCGCATGTGCAGCGCGACGGCGGCGGCCACCACGGCGGCGGAGACCAGGAAGTGCACCGAGACCGTCGCCGGGTTGAGCTTGGTCAGCACGACGATCCCGCCGATCACCGCCTGCGCCACCACCCCGAGCGGCTGGGCCGCGCCCAGCCACACCAGGTCGCGTCGGCGCCGGCCGTCCGGCCGGAACCGCCAGGCCGCGATGAAGATCAGCGCGGCGATGATGACCAGCGGGAAGTTCAGCAGCCTGTTGCCGAACTCGATCCAGGTGTTGAGCAGGGTCTGCCCGGCGTTCTTGCTGGCCACGACGTCCGCCGCGCTGCACTGCGGCCAGTCCGGGCAGCCGAGCCCGGACGCGCTGAGCCGCACCGCGGCACCGGTGGACATGATCACCGTGTCGGCGATGACCCCGGCCAGCGCGAGCCGCCGCATCGAGACCGGCGTCGGCGCGAGCACCGGCCTGGTCCAGGCGGCCACGCGGGACCTCAGATCGGCGAGCACGCCCCTTATGGTAGAGCGCTCCAGGGGGGCCCGGGGGGTTTGGGGGGGCGGGCAGCCCCCCCAAGATCGGGGGGTTCCGGGGGGATCAGGGTTTCGCCCCCCCGGGCAAATACAGCGGCCCCGGCGCAGGCCACCATCACGCAGCAGATGGCCAGCCACTGCACGGCGCTCAGGTGCTGGCCGAGCAGGGCCAGCCCGATCAGCGCCGCCACCGCCGGCTCCAGGCTCATCCACACCCCGAACAGCCGCATCGGTATCCGCCGCAGCGACTCGAGCTCGAGCCGGTAGGGGATGACGGAGGACAGGATCCCGATCGCGGCGCCGATAGCCAGCACGGCCGGCCGGAACATGGCACCGCCGCCCGCGATCAGCGCGGGCGGCGTGACGATGACGGCCGAGACCACCATGGCGATGGCCAGCCCGGCCGACCCGGGGAAGCGCTGCCCGGTCGCCGAGCTGAGCACGATGTAGGCCGCCCAGCACGTCGCGGCCAGGGCCGCGAACAGTACCCCGGCCAGGTTGAGATGCCCGTGCCCGCCCTGGGTCAGCAGCACCACCCCGGTCGCGGCGAGCACGACCCAGCCGACGTCGCGCAGATGCCGGGACCCGGCCACCGCCACGGCCAGCGGGCCGAGGAACTCGATGGTGACGGCGACCCCGAGCGGGATACGGGCGAACGACTGGTAGATCGAGAAGTTCATGACCCCCAGGGAGATGCCGAACGAGATGGCGATGGCCGCGTCAGCAGCGGCTCTTCGCTTCTTCAGGTCACGCACCGACCGGGCGAAACCACGCCCCGAGATCACCACCATGGCCAGGGCCGACGTCCACAGCCGCAGCCCGGTCACCGCCGCGGGCGGAACCTGCCCGAACAGCCGGTCCGCCAGGCCGGCTCCGAACTGGACCGACACGATCCCGATGAGGATCATGATGGCGGGCAGCACGAACTGCCCCCGGCCCGCGCCCGGCTGGATATTCCGGAAATGGACTATCCGGGGCGGTGCTTTTACTCCCACCTGAAGGTCCGCGCCGCCAGGGTGATCGCCACGGCGGCCCAGATCAGCAGCGTGACCGCGTTCCCGACGGGGAAGGCCGCACCCTGCTGCAGTACGCTGCGCAATCCGGTGGACAGCGCGCCGGTCGGCAGCAGCTCCAGGACGGGACGCGCGCCCGCCGGGAACTTGGCCAGCGGGAAGATCACGCCGCCGACGCCGAGCAGCACGATGTAGACCAGGTTGGCCCCGGCCAGCGTGGCCTCGGCGCGCAGCGTCCCCGCCATCAGCAGGGCCAGGCCGCTGAACGCCGCCGTCCCGAGCAGGATCAGCAGCGGCACCACGACGACCGCGGACGGGCTGGCGTCCGGCCGCCAGCCGATGGCCACGGCGACGATCAGGATCAGCGCGCCCTGCAGCAGCTCCACCGCGATCACGGTGACCGTCTTGGCCGCGATCAGCCCCTGGCGGGACAGCGGAGTGGCACCGAGCCGCTTGAGCACGCCGTACCGCCGCTCGAAGCCGGTGGCGATGGCCTGGCTGGTGAACGCGGTGGACATCACGGCCAGCGCGATAATGCCGGGGGTCAGGAAGTCGATCCGGCTCATCCCCGCATCGAAGTTCACCAGCGGCTCCAGGCCGAACGCGGCCAGCAGCAGCAGCGGGATCACCAGCGTGAGCAGGAGCTGCTCACCGTTGCGCAGCAGCGTCCTGGTCTCCAGCGCGGCCTGGGCGGCGATCATCTGCCGCAGCGGCGCCGCCCCGGGAGCAGGCGTGAACACCGGCGCCTCGACCGCATCGGGCGTCATGAACGCAGCTCCTTCCCGGTCAGCTCCAGGAACACGTCTTCCAGCGTGCGGCTCTCGATCCGCAGGCTGTTGGCCAGCACGCCGCGCTCGGCGCACCAGGCGGTCACCGCGGCCAGCAGCAGCGGGTCGACCGCGCCGTGCACCTCGATCACGTAGTGCCCGGCCGGAGACTCCTTCGCCAGGCTGGCCGGCGGAAGCGCCGCGAGCAGGCTCTCGATGTCCAGGCCCGGCTCGGCGCGGAACCTGAGCTGGCCCACGGTCCCGGTGAGCTGGCCGGGCGTCCCCGCCGCCACCAGCTGGCCGTGGTCGATGATGGCCACGTAATCGCAGAGCCGTTCGGCTTCTTCCATGAAGTGGGTGGTCAAGATGATGCTCACCCCGGCCGAGCGCAGCTGACCGATCAGATCCCAGGTGGCGTGCCTCGCCTGCGGGTCCATGCCGGCCGTGGGCTCGTCGAGGAACACGAGCTCGGGCCGGCCGATGACGGCCGCGGCCAGGGATAGCCGCTGCTGCTGCCCGCCGGACAGGCGCTTGTACGGGGTGCGCGCGACCGCGGTCAGGCCGACCAGGTCGAGCAGCGCCGGGACGGCGACCGGGCTCGTATGGAACCGGCTCAGCAGGTGCAGGTAGTCGGCCGCGGGCACCGACTGAGGGATGCCGCCGGACTGGAGCATCACGCCGACCCGGGGCCGGAGCGCCCGGGCATCGCGCACCGGATTCAGGCCGAGGACACGCACTGTGCCCTGGTCGGGCTTCCGGTAGCCCTCACAGATCTCGATGGTGGTGGTCTTGCCCGCCCCGTTCGGTCCCAGGATGCCGGTGACCGTCCCGAGCGCCGCGCTCAGCGTCAGCCCGTCCACCGCCGTGGTCTGGCCGTACCGCTTGACCAGCCCGCCGATCTCGACGGCTGGCATCTGCGGGACCGTGCTCACGGACGCGAGTCTACGGCGACAGAAGCCCGCGCAGCGTGGCGGTGTCGATGATCTGGGCCCGCCTCGGGAAGATCCGGCCCAGCAGGACATCGCGAGCCTGTTCGTCGGGATCCTCGGTGCCGTCGGACAAGACGTAGAGACGGTAGTCGCGGTCGGTTGCCTCGACGACGGTGGAGAGCACCACGCCGCTCGTGCTGATCCCGGCCAGGACGAGGGTGTCGATGCCGCGGTCGCGCAACTGGCGGTCCAGGTCGGTGGTTGACATCGCGCCCACCCGGGTCTTGCGCACCACGATGTCGCCTGGCTGCGGAGCCAGCGAATCGTGGATGGCCGTGGACGGGTCCTCGTGGTGCATCATGCGGTTCTGCGCGGCCTGGGCGAAGACCGAATTGCCCGGCGGGATGGCCGCCCAGTCCTCCTCGGTGAACGCGACTCGGACACAGCCGATGGTCCCGCCGTGGTCCCGCATATCGGCGATGGCTCCCTGCACGCGCGCTACAAGCGGCTCCAGCCCGGGCATGCGCCGCAGCACGTCCTGCTGGAAGTCCATCACCAGCAGCGCGGTGCGCTTCGGATCGAGGACGGGTGCCTGGTCGCTCATGCGTTCTCCTATGCTCTGCCGTGTCTGCCGGCTCCGGCGTGCTGGCTGATCGACAAGCTACTGGCCAAGTTGCTTGTGCTTCATGATCGGGTGGACGGGCTCGCTATGCTGCGCATGATGCCGGCTCGCCCGGCGGCCACGAACATGATCGCGTTGACGCCCGCGTCACGTACCGATTCAGGGAGGACGGTCCGATGGACCAGGACCGCGCGCGCAGCCTGCTCACGACCGAGCGCGACGAGGTGCAGGATCTGCTGAAAGGCACCGAGGCGGCGGGCCAGGGGGACCGCCAGGCCGAGGTGGACAGCGAGGCGGAAGACGAAGCCGACGCCGCGCTGGCGCTCACCGAGGAGGGTGAGGACGACGCCATCGCGGAGAACCTGCGCAACCGGCTGGACGCCATCGAGCGCGCCCTGCGCCGGCTTGACGAGGGCACCTACGGCCGATCGGTCCGCAGCGGCGAGCCGATCCCCGACGAGCGCCTGGAAGCGGACCCGGCCGCCGAGCTCACCATCGAGGAAGCCAGGGCCGCCGAACGCCGCTAACCCGCCCCGGCGCGTCCGCCGCTGGGCAGGCCTCACCTGCCTCACAGGCATGGGCGGGCTAGGACGGGTCCTGGGGCGGGCGTGGGCCGTGGTCCGGGGGAAACTGCTGCGGCTGGGGATAGCGCGGGGCGGATTTCTTGCGGGCGGCTTTCTTGTCCGGCGGGGGCCAGTCGGGACCGGCCGGCCAGGAGGCGACGCATAGGGGGATGTCCGAGTGCGGGTTGCGGCCGCGCGCGACGAAGCGCTCCATCTTGGTCGCGCCGGGCAGCTCGACCCGGGCCGAGATCAGTTCCGCCTTTTCCGCGTCCAGTTCGATCCAGCAGATCTGCTGGTTCCGCACGTAAGCCGGCGGCAGGCCGAACCGCCCGCCGATCCCCTCCACCACCGAGGTGCAGGAGCCGGAGTTGGCGTAGAAGCCGGCCGCGGTGGCGGCCAGCTCGGGATGGTGGGTGTGGCCCGAGATGAAGCCGTGGTAGCCGTCGGCGACCAGGTCGGCCGCCCGCTGGCGCGCGGCGTGGTTCTGCCCGTAGCCCCGTTCGTCGAGCGCCAGCGCGCTGATCGACAGCCAGGCCCGGCGGGCCAGGATGGCGACCACGACGGCCAGCATCACCAGGTCGGCGACCGCGCCGTAGCCGAGGATCTCGCCGCGGTGCACCCAGATGTCCGTGTCCGGGTAGCGCGTCCTGATCGAGGAGAGCACGGGTATCCGGAGCAGGATCAAGATGGCCAGCGGGATCGCGATCAGCCACCAGAGCCGGCGGCCTAGCTTGCGGTAGACCATCCGGGAACCCACGAACGACGGGAAGTCGGTCGGATCGGCCATCTCGTGCGCACCGTCCACCCAGCCCTGGCCCAGCCACTCGATCTTCGGGACCACCTCCCGGACGATGTGGTGGCCGATCGGGGTGTCCAGCGCATTGCGCGGATCGTGGAAGCAGTTGTACGGGTCGAGCTGGTGCCCGTGCTCCACCCGGATCTTGCGGCCGTCGTCCAGGATCAGGTCCGCGGACAGGCACAGCCTGGCCCCGGTCATGTCCCGCACTGCGTCCGCCGCCTTGACGTCCCAGGCCAGGTCGCTGTCGTGGTTGCCGATCGCGTAGATGACCTGGCCGCCGCGCGCGGTTACCGCGGTCAGCGCCACGCACAGGTCCTCGTGCGCGCGCAGGATGTCGGTGACCGTCGCGTCGGGATAGCCGAGGAGCTCCACCACGTCCCCGGCCAGCACCACGGTGAGCGGGCCGGCCTGGTCGTCCAGCCGGCGCGCCAGCGTCTCGCACGACCGGCCGGACACGTCGGTGCGGGCCGGGGGCAGGTGCAGGTCGCTGACGGTGATCACCGTGCCGCCCGGCGGGACATCCACGTCGAGCAGGTCGGCGATCTCATGTCGCGGCGCGGGCACCTAGCCATGATGCCCCAGGAAGGAGCGGCTAGCGCGCAGCGCCCCGTGCGATTGGCGGGAAGCCAGGCCCGTTCGGCCGAAAAGAATTTAAGCACCCGGCGGGGGAGCGGATACCTTCCCTACGTATGGAACTCGGCGAGTATGACCACCGGGCGGTCGAGGCCGCCGCCCGGGAGCTGTGGGAAGCGCACGACATCTACCGGTACGACCGGGGCGGGGACGGGCCCGTGTTCAGCGTGGACACCCCGCCGCCCTACGTATCAGCGGCGCACCTGCACGTCGGTCACGCGATGAGCTACTCGCAGCCGGATTTCATCGTCCGCTACCAGCGGATGCGCGGCGAGCGGGTGTTCTACCCGATCGGGTTCGACGACAACGGGCTGCCGACCGAGCGGTACGTGGAGCAGGCCCACGGGGTCCGGGCGGTGGACATGACCCGCGCCGAGTTCACCGCGCTGTGCCTGGCCGAGACCCGGCGGGTGGCCGAACGGTACGAGGACCTGTGGCGGCGGCTCGGCCTGTCGGTGGACTGGTCGCTGCGCTACTCCACCATCGACGCACGGTGCCAGCGGACCGCCCAGACGAGCTTCGTCACGCTGCACCAGGCGGGCTACCTGCGGCGGGCCGAGGACCCGATCCTGTGGTGCCCCGAGGACCGCACCTCGCTGGCCCAAGCCGACGTCGAGGACCTGGAACGGACCAGCAGGCTGCACACGATCAGGTTCGGCGGAGGCCGTGACCTGCTGATCGCCACCACCCGCCCCGAACTGCTGCCGGCCTGCGTGGCCCTGTACCACCATCCCGCCGACACGCGGTACGCCGGGCTAGAGCGGGCGACCGTGCCGCTGTTCGGCTACGAGGTGCCGGTGCTCACCGACGAGTCCGTGGACCCGGAGTACGGCACCGGGCTGATGATGGTGTGCACGTTCGGCGACAGCGAGGACGTGCTCAAATGGCGGCGCGATCACCTGGACCTGCGCCTGGTGGTGGAACCGGACGGCCGTCTCGGTGAGCTGGCCGGCGAGTTCGCCGGGCTGACGCTGGCGCAGGGCCGTTCGGCCATCGTCAAGGCCCTGGACGAGGCCGGGCTGCTGGTGAGCAGCGATCCGGTGCGGCAGGTCGTCGGGGTGCACGAGCGGTGCCAGACGCCGGTGGAGTTCCAGATCAGGCCGCAGTGGTTCATCGCGGTACGGGAGCACGCCGACCGGTTCCGGGCTCGCGCGGCCGAGCTGGAATGGATCCCCCCGTTCATGCGGCGCCGGCTGGAGGACTGGATCGACGGGCTCAAGTGGGACTGGAACATCACCCGGCAGCGACGCTACGGCGTGCCGTTCCCGGTGTGGTTTTGCGCCGCCTGCGCGGCGCCGGTGCTGGCCCGGCTGGAGGACCTCCCGGTGGATCCGCTGGCGGACTCGCCGCCGGTGTCTTCCTGCCCGTCCTGCGGCTCGGCCGAGCTGACACCGGACCCCGACGTGATGGATACCTGGATGATCTCGTCGCTCTCGCCGCAGATCAACGACGGCTGGGCGCTGGGCGGCACTGATCCCGCGCTGGCGCCCATGTCGATGCGGGTGCAGGCGTTCGAGATCATCAGGACCTGGCTGTTCTACTCGGTGGTGCAGTCGGAGCTGCTGTTCGGCCGGGTGCCGTGGCGGACCGCGCTGATCTCCGGCTGGGGGCTGACCGAGCAGGGCAAGAAGCTGTCCAAGCGGAACCTCGACTCCTCCACCGGGCCCGATGGCTACAACCGGTACGTGCCGGACCACGTGATGGGCAAGTACGGCGCGGACGCGGTCCGGCTGTGGGCGACCAGAGGCCGCATCGGCACCGACCTGCGGTACAACGAGAAGGACATCAGGACCGGCCGCAAGTTCGCGGTCAAGCTGTGGAACGTGGGCCGGTTCCTGTCCATGAACCTCGGCGACCTCGATGTCTCGGCGACGGCGACGGCGACGGCGCCGCCGCCGGGGGAGCGGGACATCGTGGACCGGTGGGTGCTCTCGCACCTGGCCGAGACGGTGGCGGAGGCCACGGCGGCGTTCGGCACCCATGACTACATGCAGGCCCACCAGGCGGCCTCGCGCATGTTCTGGTCCGTGTACTGCGACCGCTACCTCGAGATGATCAAGGACCGGCTCGGGACCAGCCGGGACCGGGACAGTGCCCGGTGGACCCTGTGGGAGTCGTTCCGGGTCCTGCTCGGTCTGTTCGCGCCGTTCGCGCCGTTCGTGACCGAACGGATGTACCAGCAGTTCTACCGAACGCACGAGGGCACCATCTCGCTGCACCTGACCCGCTGGCCAGAGCCGGACGAGCGGTGGCGCGGCGACCGGCCCGCGGTGGAGGCCGTCGATCAGCTCACCGTGATCCTGGACGCCACCCGGGCGCTGCGCAGCGGGCAGCGGCTCGGCAACTCGGCCCGGCTGAGCAAGCTGACCGTGCAGGCGCACGACGACGCCGCCCGGTCACTGCTCGATCAGATCGCCGAACCGCTCCGGATCGCCGCCCGGGCCGACGCGCTGATCCTCGGTCACGCCGGCCACCCCAGCGGCGTCGACGGGATCACCGTCGGGATCGCCGTCTAGCCCGGCCGGGCGCCGGCGGCCAGCCAGCAGCGCGGCATTGAGACAATGCGGAGGTGCGAACGATTGCCCTCGAGGAGCACTTCTGGACGGCCGAACTCGCCGCGCCTGCCGGCACCGGCCCGCTGGCCACGTGGGGCCAGCGGGTGGACGACCAGCTCCGCGATCTCGGTCAGGCACGTCTGGCTGACATGGACGCCAGCGGCATCGACCTGCAGGTCATCTCGCACGTCGCGCCGGCCGCGCAGGCGCTCGGGGGAACGGAAGGGCTGGCCCGCGCCCGCGAGGCCAACGACCGGCTGGCCGGGGCGGTGCGCGCGCACCCGGACCGGTTCGCCGGCTTCGCCACCCTGCCCACCGCGGACCCGGAGGCCGCGGCCGGCGAGCTCGATCGCGCCGTCCTCGATCTCGGCCTGATCGGCGCGCTGGTCAACAGCACCCTGGGCTCGAACGGCGTCTTTCTCGACGACGCCAGGTTCGCCCCGCTGCTCGACCGGTTCGAGCGGCTCGACGTGCCGTTGTACCTGCACCCGGCGCCGCCATCGAACGCCCTGCGCGACGCGCTCTACCAGGGGCTGCCGCCGGCCGTGGCCGGCCGCCTGGCCACCGGCGCCTGGGGCTGGCACGCCGAAGCCGGCCTGCACGTGCTGCGCATGATCGCCACCGGGGTGTTCGACCGGCATCCCGGACTGCGGCTGATTGTCGGGCACTGCGGCGAGATGGTGCCGTTCATGCTGGACCGGATCGACGCGATGCTCGACCCGGCCAGGCTGGGCCCGGCCAGGATGACGCTCAAGCCGTCGGAGTACTTCCTGCGGAACATCTGGGTGACCACGAGCGGGCTGTTCAGCCTCCCGCCGGTGCTCTGCGCGATCCAGGTGCTGGGGGTGGACCGGGTGCTGTTCAGCGTCGACTACCCGTTCGGCGACAACGCGGCGGGCCGGGCCCTGCTCGACACGCTCCCGCTGGCCCCGGCGGACAAGGCGAAGATCGCTGGCGGCAACGCCGAGCAGGTGCTGCGGATCAAGCCGCGAGCCCTCGAGTCCGGGGCGTGATTTACGTCACGTTGATCTTGCGAAAAATTTGCGCCAGGCCGGCGATTTACGGCACAATGATGTTGTGAAAAACGTCGGAGCAGCCGAGGGCCCCACCCGGGGCCAGGTCGCGCGGCTGATCCTGGAGCTCGGGCCGTCCACCGCCGCCACGCTCGGCGGCCGGCTCGGGCTCACGCCTGCCGCGATCCGGCGTCATCTGGACAACCTGCTGGCCGAGGGCCTCATCGAGACCAGGACGGCCAGGACCTACGGGAACCGGGGTCGCGGCCGCCCGGCCAAGGTCTTCGTCATCACCGACGCGGGCCGCAGCGCGTTCGAGCACGCCTACGACGACCTGGCCAGCAACGCACTGCGCTTCCTGGCCGAGACGGCGGGCCCGGACGCGATCGCCGAGTTCGCCCGGCGACAGGTCTCCGACCTCGAGCGCAGGTACGCGCCCGCGGTGGCCAGGGGCGAGCTGCCCGGCCGGGTCCAGGCGCTGGCCGAGGCGCTGTCCGCCGACGGCTACGCCGCGTCGGCGGGCCCGGCGCCCGCGATCGGCGGTTCGGGGGCGGAAGGCGGCGAGCAGCTCTGCCAGCACCACTGCCCGGTCGCGCACGTGGCGGCCGAGTTCCCGCAGCTGTGCGAGGCCGAAACCGAGGCTTTCGGCAGGCTGCTGGGAACGCCGGTGCAGCGGCTCGCTACGATCGCGCACGGCGACGGCATCTGCACCACGCACGTCACCGGCGTCGGGAAGGCTGCCGCACGCCGGGCTGTTGAAGTACCCGTAACCAACGAAAACACCCCAGAAAAGAAGCCGAGAGGGCTCGTCATATGACAACCACCACGCAGGAGCAGCTTGAAGGGCTCGGCACGTACAAGTTCGGCTGGGCCGACTCGGACGTGGCCGGAGCATCCGCACGCCGCGGCCTGTCCGAAGAGGTGGTCCGGGACATTTCGGCGCGGAAGAACGAGCCGGAGTGGATGCTCGAGATGCGGCTCAAGGGCCTGAAGAACTTCGGGCGCAAGCCGATGCCCAATTGGGGTGCCGACCTGACCGGCATCGACTTCGACAACATCAAGTACTTCGTCCGCTCGACTGAGAAGCAGGCGGCCAGCTGGGACGAGCTCCCGGCCGACATCAAGAACACGTACGACAAGCTCGGCATCCCCGAAGCGGAGAAGCAGCGGCTCATCGCGGGCGTCGCCGCTCAGTACGAGTCCGAGGTCGTTTACCACAAGATCAGGGAAGACCTCGAGGAAAAGGGCGTCATCTTCCTCGACACCGACACGGCGCTCAAGGAGCACCCGGATCTGTTCAAGGAATACTTCGGCACGGTGATCCCGCCGGGCGACAACAAGTTCGCCGCGCTGAATACCTCGGTGTGGTCCGGTGGCTCGTTCATCTACGTGCCGAAGAACGTCAAGGTGGAAATCCCGCTGCAGGCCTATTTCCGCATCAACACCGAGAACATGGGCCAGTTCGAGCGGACCCTGATCATCGTGGACGAGGGCGCCTACGTCCATTACGTGGAAGGCTGCACCGCGCCGATCTACAAGTCCGACTCGCTGCATTCCGCGGTGGTCGAGATCATCGTGAAGAAGGATGCGCGCTGCCGGTACACCACGATCCAGAACTGGTCGAACAACGTGTACAACCTGGTCACCAAGCGGGCCGTGGCCCAGGCCGGGGCGACCATGGAGTGGATCGACGGCAACATCGGCTCCAAGGTGACGATGAAGTACCCGGCGGTCTACCTGATGGGCGAGCACGCCCGCGGCGAGACGCTCTCCGTCGCGTTCGCCGGCGAGGGCCAGCACCAGGACGCCGGCGCCAAGATGGTGCACTGCGCGCCGAACACCTCCTCCACCATCGTCTCCAAGTCGGTGGCCAGGGCGGGCGGCCGGACGTCTTACCGGGGCCTGGTCAACGTGCAGGAAGGCGCCGAGCACTCCAAGTCCAACGTCAAGTGCGACGCGCTGCTGGTGGACACGGTGAGCCGCAGCGACACCTACCCCTACGTGGACGTCCGCGAGGACGACGTGGAGATGGCCCACGAGGCGACCGTCTCCAAGGTCTCCGAGGACCAGTTGTTCTACCTGATGAGCCGCGGCATGACCGAGGACGAGGCGATGGCCACGATCGTCCGCGGGTTCGTCGAGCCGATCGCCCGCGAGCTGCCGATGGAATACGCGCTCGAGCTGAACCGGCTGATCGAGCTGCAGATGGAGGGGGCTGTCGGCTGATGTCGGCTGGACTTCAGGGAGCGATCGAGTCCGCTCCCGTCACGAGGCTGCACGAGCACAGGTCCTACGACCCGGCGGACTTCGCCGTGCCCGGCGGCCGCGAGGAGGAGTGGCGCTTCACCCCGCTGCGCCGGCTGCGCGGGCTGCACACGGATAACCCGCCGGCCCCGGCCGGCCAGGTGACCGTGGAAGTCGACCCGGCGCCCGAGGTCAAGATTTCTACGGCCGAACGGTCGGGCGGTCTGCCCGGGCGCAGCTTTATCCCGTCCGACCGGGTGAGCGCCCAGGCGTACGCGAGCTTCGACGAGGCGACCGTGATCACGATCCCGGCCGAGGCCGAAACGTCGCGGCCCACCGTCGTCACCGTGACCGGCGACGGGGGCACTGGATACGGCCACCTGCTGGTGCAGGCCGAGCCGTTCTCCCGGGCCGTGGTCGTGCTCGACTACCGGGGCAGCGCCACCTACGCCGACAACGTCGAGCTGGTGGTCGGGGACAGCGCCTCGCTGTCCGTGGTCAGCCTGCAGGACTGGGCCGACGACGCGGTGCACCTGTCGTACCACTACGCCACGCTGGGCCGGGACGCCAGGCTGCGGCACGCCGCCGTCACGCTGGGCGGGAACCTGGTCCGGCTGGCGCCTTCGGTCAGGTACAGCGCTCCGGGCGGCGACGCCGAGCTGACCGGGCTCTACTTCGCCGACGCGGGCCAGCATCTGGAACACAGGCTTTTCGTCGACCACGACGTGCCTCGCTGCCGCAGCCGGGTTACCTACAAGGGCGCGCTGCAGGGCGAGGACGCGCACGCGGTCTGGATCGGTGACGTGCTGATCAGGCCCGAGGCGACCGGCACCGACACGTACGAGTACAACAGGAACCTCGTGCTGACCGACGGCACCCGGGTCGACTCGGTGCCGAACCTGGAGATCCTCACCGGGGAGATCGTCGGGGCCGGGCACGCTAGCGCCAGCGGCAGGCTCGAGGACCATCACCTGTTCTACCTGATGGCCAGGGGCATCCCGTTCGCCGAGGCCCGCAGGCTGGTCATTCGCGGGTTCTTCGGCCAGCTGATCGACACCATCGAGGTGCCCGAGCTCCGGACGAGGATCGCCGGGGCCATCGAGGCGGAGCTCGAAAGGTCGGTCTCGTGAGCGATTTCCAGCGGGTCTGCTCGCTGTCGGAACTGCCCGCCGAGGGTGTCATCGGCGTCGAGGTGGACGGCGAGCCCGTCGCCGTGGCGCGCGCCGACGGTGAGGTCTTCGCCCTGCGCGACGTGTGCTCGCACGCCGAGGTGCCACTGTCCGAAGGCGAGATTTACGACACCACGGTGGAGTGCTGGCTGCACGGGTCCTGCTTCGACCTGCGCACCGGTCAGCCCACCGGGCTGCCGGCCACCGAGCCGGTGCCCGTCTATCCCGTCAAGATCGAAGGCGACGACGTCTACGTCGCCGTGGAGAAGGAGTCATAGTGGCCACCCTCGAGATCCGCGACCTGCACGTCAGCGTGGAAGAAAGCGCCGGCGTGCACCGGGACATCCTGCGTGGCGTGAACCTGACCGTCCGCGAGGGTGAGACCCACGCCATCATGGGCCCGAACGGCTCCGGCAAGTCCACCCTGGCCTACGCGATCGCCGGCCACCCCAAGTACCTGGTCACCCGGGGCAGCGTCACGCTCGACGGCGAGGACGTGCTGGCCATGACCGTGGACAATCGCGCCCGGGCCGGCCTGTTCCTGGCCATGCAGTACCCGGTCGAGGTGCCCGGCGTGTCGGTGTCGAACTTCCTGCGCACCGCGGTCACCGCGGTCCGGGGCGAGGCACCGAAGCTGCGCGACTTCGTCAAGGAACTGCGCGCCGCGATGGCCGCGCTGTCCATCGACCCGGCCTTCGCCGAGCGCAACCTGAACGAGGGCTTCTCCGGCGGGGAGAAGAAGCGGCACGAGATCCTCCAGCTCGAACTGCTCGACCCCAAGATGGCGATCCTGGACGAGACCGACTCGGGCCTGGACATCGACGCGCTCAAGGTGGTCTCCGAGGGCATCAACCGGTTCCGCGAGAAGCCGGGCCACGGGGTGCTGCTGATCACCCACTACACCCGGATCCTGCGGTACGTGAAGCCGGACTTCGTGCACGTGTTCGTGGCCGGCCGCATTGTCGAAGAAGGCGGCCCCGAGCTGGCCGAACTGCTGGAGAACGAGGGCTACGAGCGGTTCACCGGGGTCCCCGCATGAGTTCGGTGCATCTCGACGTCGAGGCCGTCCGCGCGGATTTTCCCGCGCTGGCCCGGACGGTGCGCAACGACAAGCCGCTGATCTACCTGGACTCCGGCGCGACCTCGCAGAAGCCGGTCCAGGTGCTCGACGCGGTGCGCTCGGCCTACGAGCAGCACAACGCGGCCGCGCACCGGGGTACCCATCTGCTCGGTGAGGAGGCCACCGACCTGTACGAGGGGGCCCGGGCCAAGGTCGCGGCGTTCCTCGCCGCCCGGCCGGACGAGGTGGTGTTCACCAAGAACGCCACCGAGGCGGTCAACCTGGTCGCCTACGCGCTGAGCGCGCCGGGCCAGAACCCTGAGCTCCAGGTGCGGGCCGGCGACGAGGTCCTGATCACCGAGATGGAGCACCACGCCAACCTGGTGCCCTGGCAGCAGCTGTGCGAGCGGACCGGCGCCACCCTGCGCTGGCTCGACGTCACCCCCGAGGGCCGGCTCGACACCGATGACCTGGACAACATGATCACCGGGCGGACCAGGATCGTCGCGGTGACCCACCAGTCGAACGTCACCGGGACGGTACCGCCGGTGGCCGAGATCGCCCGCGTGGCCCACGAGAAGGGCGCACTGGTGCTGGCCGACGGGGCCCAGTCGGTACCGCACCAGCCGGTGGACGTGACGGCGCTCGGCGCGGACTTCCTGGTCTTCTCCTCGCACAAGATGCTCGGTCCCTACGGGATCGGCGTCCTGTTCGGCCGAGCCGAGCTATTGGAGGCCATGCCGCCCTTCCTGACCGGCGGGTCGATGATCGAGGTGGTGCGGATGGAGGGCAGCACGTTCCTGCCGCCGCCGCAGCGATTCGAGCCCGGCGTTCCCGCCATTGCCGAGGCGGCCGGCCTGGCCGCCGCCGTCGATTACCTGACCGCGCTGGGCATGGACAACGTGGCGGCCCACGAGGAGTCGCTGACCGCCCACGCCCTGGACGCGCTGCGCGAGATCGACGGCGTGCGCATCCTCGGTCCTGACACCACCAAGGACCGCGGCGGCGCCGTGGCGTTCGAGGTCGACGGCGTGCACCCGCACGACGTGGGCCAGGTGCTCGACGAACTCGGCATCGCGGTGCGCACCGGCCACCACTGCGCCTGGCCGCTGCACCGGGCGCTGGGCGTCCAGGCCAGCACCCGGGCCAGCTTCTACGTGTACAACACCCACGACGAGGTAGACGCCCTGGCCGACGGGATCCGCTACGCCCAGCGTTTCTTCGGCACGGGATGACCAGGCCGTCCGAGCTTGTTAGGAGGTGACGTGATGCAGCTCGAGTCGATGTACCAGGACATCATCCTGGATCACTACCGCAACCCTCACCACAAGGGCCTGCGGGATCCCTTCGATGCCGAGGTGCACCACGTCAACCCGGTCTGCGGCGACGAGGTGACGCTGCGGGTCAGCCTCAAGGACGTCAACGGCGAGCCGGTTGTCGAGGACGTCTCGTATGACTCGCTCGGCTGCTCGATCAGCCAGGCGAGCGCCTCGGTAATGAGCGACCTGGTCATCGGCAAGCCGGTGGCCGAGGCCATGACGATCAGCCAGGCCTTCCTCGAGCTCATGCAGTCCAAAGGGGAGGGGCAGCCCGACGAGGGCCTGCTCGAAGACGCGGTGGCGTTCGTCGGCGTGTCGAAGTACCCGGCCCGGATAAAGTGCGCCCTGCTCGGCTGGATGGCCTGGAAGGACGCGACCGCGCAGGCCATGGAGGTGGCGCAATGACAGAGAACGCTACGGAGACCACGGAGACCACCAAGACCGCGGAACTCACCGCCGAGCAGGAGGATGTGCTCGAGGCGATGCGCGACGTGGTGGACCCCGAACTCGGCATCAACGTG
>Ga0207678_10000632_pt1 | contig 32252 bp, 28 predicted proteins | sample KBSC63metaG_FD_184319 | JGI IMG/M metagenome (GOLD analysis project Ga0207678, IMG submission 184319) | Corn rhizosphere microbial communities from Kellogg Biological Station, Michigan, USA - KBS C6-3 metaG (SPAdes) (version 2) | ecosystem: Host-associated > Plants > Roots > Rhizosphere > Soil ... | reverse complement strand
CTCTCAGCCTTCGATCCACTTCCAGATCAGCGGGGCGTCGGCGGGCGTTCTTGCGCCCCTTCGGGGCTTTGGTCGATTTTTCCATGCTTACCCAGGGCTACGCCCTGGGCTACATTCTGCCGCCGCTTCGCGGCGGTGTGCCTGGGCTGAAAGCTGACAGCTGAGAGGTGAGAGACTGGAAGCCGTGGGCCGAAGTCTGACGCCCGGCGTCCGAGGTCTGACGTCCGCCCTCCCGCTCAGTCCACTTCTTTCACATCCACGGCCTGGCCGATGATATCCACCTGGGTGGTTTGGAGCTTGTCGGTGGTGGTGTCATAAATTCCTAGCTCGCCATTCTGGATCACGTACACCACGTTCCTGCGGTTGATGGGTTGAATGCCGGTGACGTCACCCTGCAGAGGAGGAACAACGACGGTTGACGTGCTGGTATTGAGGATGGACAAGCAGCCGCGAATTTCACCTGGTGTGCTGCCACTGGACGGGGCTTTGATGTTGGTACAGGTGCGGGCGCCGATGAAAAGGCGGTTATTGGCACCCATCTCTATGTGGTTGTGATAGCCATCCGTGATAGTCGCGGTGGCAGTGACCGTCATGAGGCCCAGATCAACCGTGGAAACTTCTCCACAAGTAGTGGCCAGTGTCGTGGGGGAAGAACCGGCGCAGGTGTTGGCGCCCGGCTTGGTCCCTGCAACATAGAGGATATTGCCGGCGAGCAATCCGGTGGTGCCGGCGTCGATCGGAATGGTCGGGCCGGGCAGGTTGCTGTTCATGTCCAGAAGCGTGATGCTGGCTGCGGTGCCTCCACACTCCGCCCCGCAGTTCAGGATGTAGGCGGTCGAGTCATCGTTGCTGAAAGCGGCCCACACCGGATGATCGAAGAGCGCGCTTTGAACATCGGTGCGCGGATCGGTGCTGGTGCCGACTGAACTTGGCGCCAGGACAGTCACCGTGTCTGGGCGGCTGCCAAAGGCCAGAAGGCGGTTGCCGTTGTGGCTCTGCGCCAGGTAGCGGGCGCCGGGGACTGGAATCGCGGCCGAAATGACATCGTTGGCCAAGTCCAGTACATCAACCACTCCGGGAGACTGCCCGGTCACGGTTGCGTTGGGGACCGCGGCAAAGCCGGTCACATTGTCCGGCGCCACCACGATACTTTCGCTGAAGCCCGGCAGCGGGATTGACGCCGAGGTTCCGCCGGAGGTTTGGGCCACGCTCTGGTGGGCATTGTTGACCACAGTGAGGGAGTTGTTCGCGGCACTGAAAACCAGGGTGAATCTCTTGTTGGGAAACAACACCATCAAACCCGGGTTGCTGCTGGTAGCGCCCACCGAGATTACAGCTGGCGAAAGCAGATCGCTTTGCCCATCCACGACATTCAGAACTGGGGCAGTTGAAGTACCGTTGGGGAACAAGGGATTGGAAACGAAAACATGCACCTTGATGGTGGCCGGATTCGCCCCGGGTGTGCCTCCGATGGGATTGTTGTTGTAGTTATTTCCGCAAGAGACGAGCACGGCAGTGGCGGCTCCCAGAGCCAGAATTGCGAATGCGGTTTGCTTCAAACCAGGAACTCCCAAGAACATGAGGAATGGAGAGTTAGATGCAAGAATCGGGATTATAGCAGAGCCTCTCGGGCGAGTGGTTGCACCGACCCGTCGAACCGCGTTGACTGGGCATCCCTGCCATGATGCAAAACTAATCTTCATCTTGTATTCTCAAGGCGATGGCTGCCGATCTGCTCGCCCGCTTGAAACAGTCACCTGTCCTGTGCGACGGGGCTACCGGGACCCTGCTCTATGCCAAGGGCATCTTTATCAATCGCTGCTATGACGAGTTAAACGTCTCGCAGCCGGACCTCATCCGCCAGCTTCATCATGAATATTTACAGGCGGGTGCAGAGATCATTGAAACCAACACTTTCGGGGGAAACTCTTTTCGGCTGGGACGCCACAGCCTGGAAAACCGGGTCCGCGAAATCAACCTGGCAGGGGCAGCTCTGGCCCGCGAGGCGGCCAAGAGCTTCGACGTGTGGGTTGCCGGCTCGGTGGGACCGCTCGGGGTCCGCATTGAACCGCTGGGCAAAACTTCTTTTGAGGAAGCCCGCGCCGCCTTCCGGGAGCAAATCGCCGCTCTGGTCGAAGGCGGGGTTGACCTGCTTATGCTGGAGACCTTTGGCTATGTGGAAGAACTTCACCAGGCGATACTGGCCGCGCGGGACGTGAATCCCAGGATTCCGGTGGTGGCTCACGTCACCATTGACGAAGACGGAAATTGCCTTGACGGCTCGACCCCGGAGAGCTTTACGCCGCGGATTGAAAGCTGGGGCGTTGACGTGCTCGGTTGCAACTGCAGCGTAGGCCCGGTCGCGATGTTGGAGGTGATCGAACGGGTCCGCGCGCTCACTTCCCTGCCTCTGGCTGCCCAGCCCAACGCCGGCATGCCGCGATCAGTCGAGGGCCGGAATATCTACCTGTGCTCGCCTGAATACATGGCGAGTTACGCACGCAAGTTCGTGGCTGCGGGCGTCCGCCTGGTGGGCGGATGCTGCGGCACGACACCGGAGCACATCCGGGTCATGAAATCGGCGCTGCGGGCAAGCGAGGCACGCGCCAAAACCAGTCCATCCAAAACTCCGAGTGAAGTGGTCAATGCCACGCCTGCGGTTCCGCTGGAAAATCGGTCCAGGCTCGGCGCCAAAATCGCCGCCGGCGAATTCTTGACCATGGTGGAAATTGTTCCGCCCAAGGGGATCGATGTTCGCAAGGAAGTTGAGGGCGCGCGTTTTCTGAAATCCGTGGGCGTGGACGCGATCAATATTCCAGACAGCCCCCGGGCTTCGGCGCGCATGAGCAACCAGGCCCTGTCCCTGCTGGTGCAGCAGGAAGTAGGCATCGAGGCCATCCTGCATTACACCTGCCGCGACCGCAATGTGCTGAGCATGCAGTCCGACCTGCTGGGAGCGGCCGCGCTGGGCATTCACAATCTGATCTGCATCACCGGCGATCCGCCCAAGATGGGCAACTATCCCGACGCCACGGCGGTGTTTGATGTGGACGCAATCGGCCTGGTCAACATCGTGCACAATCTCAACCGGGGTCTGGATATCGGCGGAAACCCTTTGGGGACGGGCACTTCATTCGTCATCGGCGTGGGGGCCAACCCGGGCGTGCCGAATATCGACGAAGAGATCAAGCGCTTCGAATACAAAGTGGAGGCGGGAGCCGAATGCGCGGTGACGCAACCGGTGTTCGATCTCAAGCTGCTCGAGGCCTTTCTGCGCCGCATCGAACACTGCAAGATACCCGTCATTGCAGGAATCTGGCCGCTGGTGAGTGTGCGCAACGCGGAATTCATGAAAAACGAGCTGCGAGTGTCAGTGCCGGATTCGATTCTGGAACGCATGGCCGGGGCAAAGACCCCCGAAGCCGCGCGCGAAGAAGGAATCGTCATCGCCCGCGAGATGCTGGTCGCCGTGCGCGGGATGGTGCAGGGGGCCCAGATCAGCGCGCCCCTGGGTCGATATTCATCGGCGGCGGACGTGCTGGAAGCTCTGGGCTCCTGAGCGTGTCCTGATATTAAAATAGTTCGAGGAGTAAATCCGTTGGCCAAATTTGAAGATTGCCTTCTGCGCCTGGAGAAGATCGTGCAGGAACTGGAAAAGGGTGAAGTGCCTTTGGAGAAATCTCTGACCCTGTTTGAGGAGGGCATGCAGCTTTCCGCCGCCTGCCGCAAGGAACTTGAAGAGGCTGAGGGCAAAGTGGAGATCCTGCTGAAGCAAAATGGAAAGTTCCAGGCCGAAACCCTCGAACCTCCCCTGCACAAGCCTTAGGCTGTTTCTGGGTGGATCGGACACTCTTGTCCGACGCCTTTGACCTTGTCTTTGGTGTTGCTTTTTTGCCTGTGGCAATCGAACCCCATCTAGATCAAAGTGAAATTCAAAAGCGTCGGACAGGAGTGTTCGACCCACATGAGCGATTGTTATACTCACCCGCATGCTCAAACAGACTCTGGAGCAGGGCCGGGAGCTGACCGACGCGGCGCTGGAGCGTCTGCTGCCGGCGGCTGACCAGCGTCCGTCTTCGATTCACCAGGCCATGCGGCATAGCGTGTTCGCCGGCGGCAAGCGTTTGCGTCCCATTCTGTGCATGGAGGCAGGACGCATGCTTGCCGGTTCCCTTCCCTCGGGAATCGAAGACCTCGGCGCCGCCCTCGAAATGCTGCACACCTATTCCCTGATCCACGACGATCTGCCCGCTCTCGACAATGACGATCTGCGCCGGGGACGTCCCACCTGCCACAAGGTTTTTGGAGAAGCAATCGCCATTCTGGCGGGAGATGCGCTGCAGACCCTGGCTTACGAGGTCTTGTCCCGGCTGCGCTGCTCTGCCGAATTCCGGGTGCGCGTGATCGAGGAAATCGCGCGCGGAACTGGCACCATCGAGGGCATGATTGGGGGCCAGGTCGTGGACCTTGAAGCAGAACATAGCCAGCCCGACCTGGCGACGCTGGAGTACATTCATCGATCGAAGACGGCCGCCCTGATTAGCGCCAGCGTGGTCAGCGGCGGACTGTATGCTGGCGCGGACGATGAAGCGGTCGGCGCACTGCGAGGATTCGGACAATCTATCGGCTTGGCCTTCCAGATTGTGGATGACGTACTCGACGTGACCCAGACCTCCGAGCAACTGGGCAAGACGGCGGGGAAAGACACGGCAGCGGAGAAGGCAACGTATCCGGCGTTGTTCGGGGTTGATGAGTCGTTGCGCAAGGCGGGTGTGCTGGTAAATTCAGCATTGGTTTCGCTGGATGGTTTCGGAGAGCGGGCCGAAGCCCTTAAGGAACTGGCCCGATTTCTGGTGGAGCGAAAAAAGTGATGACTCCTGCACTCGACATTCTTGCCCTCGCTGCCCATCGTGACGATGTAGAGCAAACCTGCGGCGGGACCCTGCTGAAGATGGCGCAGCGCGGGTATCGCACGGGGATCCTCGACTTGACCCAGGGTGAAATGGGGACGCGAGGCAGCGCCGAAGACCGTGCCCGTGAAGCTGCGGAGGCGGCAGAAATACTGTGCACTTCGTGGCGGCAGGGACTCGACATTCCCGATGGGCGGGTCGAGAACACATGGGAGAACCGGCTGAAAGTGGCGCGCGTGCTACGGGAGCAGCGGCCGCGAGTGGTCATCCTTCCCTACTGGAAGGGGAGGCATCCGGACCACTACACGGCATCGGTGCTGGGATACGAAGCCTGCTTTCTGGCGGGACTGGCCAAGTTGGACGTTGATGCTACCAAGCCCCATCGGCCTTTCAAGATCATCTATGCTACGCTCTACTACGACGTGCGCCCCACGTTCGTCGTCGATATCACCGAACAGTTCGAAGCCCGCCTTGAGTCGCTCATGGCCTACAAAACCCAGTTCAGCGATCAGGAAGCGGGCAAGGGCATCTTCCCTGCACGCGATGAGATCCGGTCGCGAATCGAAGCTATGGCCCGCTTCTACGGCATGCTGGGCGGCGTGACTTACGCCGAGCCTTTTATTCAGAAAGAAGTGGGGCTGGTTGAAGACCTGACACTCATTCCAGTCAAATCGATTTAGCCGGTCCGGGGCAACTGGGAACTTCGAACTGAAAACCGGTTTGTTCCAGATCTCCTACTTTTTGATAGCCACGGCAACTCCATCACGAATGGGCAGGATCGTGGTAAAAAGTTCAGCCGAGCCATAGAGCAACCGGTTGAACTCCAGGATCGCCTTGGTCGAAGCCTCGGATGGATTGTCCTGCGCTACCTTCCCACTCCACAAAACATTGTCGGTAACGAACAGGCCGCCTGTGCGCAGCCGTGGCAGGACCAGCTTGAAGACGCGAGGATAGTCTTCCTTATCGACGTCATTGAAAATGATGTCGAACTGCTGTTTTTCTTCGGAGAGAAGCTCGAGGGCGTCACCGGTCTTGAGGGTGATTTGCTTGGTGACTCCGGCGCGATTGAAATATCCGCGGGCTTCGTCAGCTTTCTTGCGGTCGCCGTCGGTGTAGATCACGCGGCCGCCTTCGCCCACGGCGCGGGCCCACCAGATGGTAGAGTAGCCGACCGCCGAGCCCAGCTCGAACACGGACCTGGCGTTGATCATCAAGGCGAGTTGATACAGGATGCGGCCCACGGCGGGACCGACGATGGGAATCTTCCGCTTGGCCGCCTCCGCTTCGATTTCCGTCAATACTTCGTCGCGGGGAGGCAGTAGAGAGTAAATGTAATCCTCGACGGCGCCGGCCGTGATTCCGCCCATGCGCCAGGCAGCATTAGGGTCGCTTTGTGCTGGCAAGTTTTCTCCTTGTTACGACAACGTTATACCCGGAGTCATTTCTACGATCTCCACGCCGGGCAGTTGCTTCTGCAAATCGGCGGGACGGCCGGTGAGGACCGGAAAAGTTCCAAAGTGCATGGGGATGACCGTCTTCGGCTTGAGCAGGTTGCAGGCATAGGCAGCCTCGCGCGGTGACATGGTGTAGTGGTCGCCAATTGGAATCATGACAATCTCCGGCGCATACAGATCGCGAATGATGGCCATGTCGCCAAAGACATTGGTATCGCCGGCGTGGTAGATCTTCACGCCGTTGGAGAACTCGATCACATAGCCACAAGCCTCGCCACCGTAAACAATCTGCTCGCCATCCGTAATTCCACAAGAGTGGTCGGCGTGCACCATGGTGACCTTAACGTCACCCACAGTCTGAGTGCCGCCTTTGTTCATCTCGGCGACTTGCTTTACACCTTTCTTGCCCAGCCAGTGTGCCAGCTCGGGAATCGCTACCACCACCGGTTTGTGCTGCTTGCCGATTTCAACCGCATCGCCGATATGGTCGAAGTGGCCGTGGGTGCAGAGCATGACGTCCACTCTCTTGACGTCTTTCTCCCTCGCCGGACAGGCGGGATTACCCATGATCCACGGGTCCACGATGATTGTCTTGCCAGCGGGAGTCTCGATGCGAAAGGTCGCGTGGCCCAGCCAGGTAAGCTTGATTCCGTTCAGATTCATCTCAGGCTTTCGGTAAGCAGCACTTAGCAGTTGGCAATGGCCCTTCCAAACTCCAACAGGTGCATACAGAGCACCGGCTAATGGCCAAGTGCCAATTGCCAAGTGCTTAGTTTAATATGAATCGCCATGGCTGAGTTGAAAGTCCTTATTCCGCGCGAAAAGATCGCCCAACGTGTGGCTGAAATGGGCGCAGAAATCAACCGGGATTACGCCGGTCAATCCGTGATCCTCCTGGGAGTGTTGAAGGGCGCCGCGATCTTTCTCAGCGATTTGTCCCGCCAATTGCAGATTGATTCCACATTCGACTTTATTGGTGTCTCCAGTTATGGCAACCGCCCGAGCCCTGCTCAGGAGCTCAAATCGGGATGGGATTCAACCGGCGAAGTGCGCCTGACCAAGGACATGGACCAATCCATGATCGGCAAAAACGTGATTCTGGTGGAAGACATTCTCGATACCGGGCTCACGTTGACCTACCTGAAGAAGCTGCTGATGGCGCGGCAACCGAAGTCTCTCCGCATCGCCGCGCTGCTGGACAAGCCGTCGCGCCGAAAGCAGCCCATCCAGGCTGACTATGTAGGGTTCAGTATTCCGGATGAGTTCGTGGTTGGCTATGGCCTGGATTACGCCGAGAAGTACCGCAATCTTCCTGACATTTGTATCGTGCCGCGGGAAGGATGATGTGGGCGCGAGCGTCCCGCTCGTGCGCCGGCCACCAACGCGTCGCCGCGGCACGAGCGAGGACGCTCGCGCCTACATCCTGGCTGTTATCATTGAACTTCCCGGAAAGTGAATTCGTGGAAAATTCTGTGGCCCAATCCGATCAGCTGAAAGTCGAGCCCCTGCTGCTTGAGGTGGCGGACGTCGTCAACACCACCCTGGACCTGGACACCACGCTGCGCCGCGTGGCCGAACTGGTGCGCCGGGTCATTGACTACGAAATCTTCGCCATCCTGCTGCTGAATGAAAAAGCGCAAGAGCTGCGGATCCGCTTCCAGGTGGGATATGCGCGCGAAGTTGCGGAGCGGGTGAAGATCAAGATTGGCGAGGGCGTCACCGGACTGGCTGCGCAGCGCGGCGAGGCGATCCTGGTGGACGATGTGTCCAAGTATCCGGAATATATCTCCGCCGCGCCCAACGTGCGTTCGGAACTGGCCATTCCACTGATCGTGAAGAACCGGGTCATCGGAGTGCTCAACCTGGAAACACACGAGATCGGCCGCTTCACCGAGGAGCACAAGCGGCTGTTGACTTTGATCGGATCACGCATGGCGGTGGGAATCGAAAACGCCCGCCTGCACACCCGCACCACGCGCCAGGCGCGCACTCTGGTATTGCTGAACGAGATTGCGCGCGAGCTTACCTCCATTCTGAACGTGGATGAACTGCTCAAGCGCATTGCCGAACTGCTCAGCCGGCTGATCGATTACCAGATGTTCAGCATTCTTCTGCTGGACACCGCGGGCGAAAAATTACAGCACCGTTTTTCCCTGCGCTTTCAGGAGAACATCCAGCTCAAGCACGATGTTCCGCTAGGCGACGGCCTGGTGGGCTATGCCGCCCGTCACCGCCAGGCCGTGCTGGTGCCCGACGTGAGCAAGGATCCGCGCTATATCCTGCTCAATCCAGAGACCCGCTCGGAACTGGCAGTCCCCCTGATTTACAAAGACAACGTCATCGGTGTGCTCGACCTGGAACATACCAAGCGCGGATTTTTCACTGACGACCACAAACGTACAGTAACCACGCTGGCCGCGCAGGTGGCTATCGCGATTGAAAACGCCAGGCTTTACGAGGAAATCGCCCGCCAGGAAAAGCGCCTGGAACGCGACCTGGCGCTGGCCCGTGAATTACAGTTTCGTTTGCTGCCGCAATCCTTGCCCAAACTGGCCAACCTGGAGGTTGCCGCCAAGTTCGCGCCCGCGCGCGCCATCGGCGGCGATCTGTACGACTTCGTCAACTACTCGCTCGATCACCTGGGAATGGTGATCGGGGACGTCAGCGGCAAAGGCGCCCCGGCGGCGATTTATGCGGCGCTGGTCAGCGGCATTCTGCGCTCGCACGCTCCCATCGAGCCGGGGCCGGCCGAAATGCTGCGGGCAGTCAATTTTTCTCTGGGAGAGCGACGCATCGAGGGCCAGTTCGTCTCGCTGATTTACGCCGTGTGGGATGACCGTAGTCGGGCGGTGAGGATCGCCAATTCCGGGCTGCCGCGGCCGCTCTACGTTCATGACGGCAAAATTGAAGTCATCGAGGCCACTGGGCTGCCGCTCGGCTTGTTCGATGATGCCGAGTACGACGAGTTAACTTTTAAGGCCAAACCCGGCGACATGTTTGTGTTCTTCAGCGACGGCATTCTGGATGCCCGCAACCGCGCCGGCGACATGTTTGGACGCCACCGGACCGAAGCCATTATCGCGGGCTGCGCCGACATTTCGGCGGATTGCGTGGTCAAGTCCCTGTTCAAGGCCGTGACGGAACATGCCGCGGGGGAAGAAGCCTTCGACGATGAGACCGTGGTTGCCATCAAGGTGAAAGGCGAGCCCAAGCGCAAGTGAACCCCATCGCAAACCGGAGTGCGGGCCGTCCCCCGGCCTTTTCCTACCGCGAGGTGCGTCAGGGATTTCTGCGTCGGCGCCCGGTGGGGTCTGCCCTGCTGTGTGACGAGGTTGCTCTGGAACGCCTGGCGGAGCGTTTCGGAACTCCGCTTTACGTGTACTCGGCATTGACCATCCGGGAACGCATGACTGCCTTCGAGCATGCCTTCCGCAAAGTTCCCCACACCGTCTGTTATTCCGTCAAAGCAAATTCCAGTATGGGTATTCTTCGCCTGCTGGCTGGAATGGGATGCGGCTTCGATGTGGTTTCGGGGGGAGAACTGGAGCGGGTCCTGCGCGTGGACCGGCGCGCGGCGAAGAAAGCTGTGTTCTCGGGAGTGGGCAAGACCGCCGACGAAATGCAGGCTGCACTCAAAGCCGGCGTGATGCTTTTCAACGTGGAGAGCGAGTCCGAGCTATGGCGCCTGGCCGAGTGTGCTGCCCGCGCCCGGGAGAAGGCGCGGATTGCGCTGCGGGTGAATCCCGACGTTCCGGCCAACACCCATCCTTACATCTCGACCGGTCTGCAGCAGCACAAATTCGGAATCCCCATCAGCAAGGCGAGAAAGTTATACGCCCAGGCTTCCGGGACAAAGTATCTGAAGATCGCTGGCGTCAGCGTGCACATTGGTTCCCAGATCACCGATGTGCAGCCCTTCGCGCTGGCCATGGAACGCGTGGCCGAACTGGTGAGCGTGCTGAAGGACGACGGCCATCGCATCGAATACGTGGACGCCGGCGGCGGCCTCGGCATTGACTACCAGGATGCATCGCCGCAGGGGTTCGCCGAACAGGCGGCCGAATATGCGGCCGCCGTGGTGCGTCCCTTGCGGGGATTGAAGGTCCACCTCCTGCTCGAACCGGGCCGCTTCATCGTGGGGCCGGCGGGCGTTCTGCTGACCCGAGTGTTATACCGGAAGACGAACGGCCCGAAACAGTTTCTGGTGGTGGATGCGGCGATGAATGATCTGTTCCGGCCTTCGCTTTACGACGCTTATCACGAGATCATTCCAGCGCAACTGGATGCGAACGCCGCGCGCCACGAAACCGTTGATGTGGTCGGGCCCATCTGCGAGAGCGGGGACTTTTTTGCCCGCGGCCGCGAGTTGCCGGTGGTTAACGAAGGCGATTTGCTGGCCATTCTGGATGCCGGAGCTTACGGCATGGCGCTGGCGTCCAACTACAATACGCGGCGCCGGCCGGCGGAAGTGCTGGTCGATGGTAAGTCAGTGAAGCTCATCCGGCGAAGGGAAACCATGGATGATCTGCTTCGGCCGGAGACGCAGCTGCGCTGACCCTCACTTTTTTACGGAACGCTAAAGACTGCGGAGCTTTGCTCCGCTGGACAGCCGAGGGCGGCTGTCCCCACGTGGTTTGCGGCTGGCGCACGAAAAAAAGCCGCGAAGCGGCGCAAGAATGAAGTCCACGGCGCCAGTCGTGGGTATCGTGGAATGCGTTCAAGCCCCGAAGGGCCGAAAGAAGGTTGGGACAGCCTGGTCCCCCTTCTGAGGGCGAGACGCCCTCAGGACAGCCGGCAAGATGCCGGCGCTACCAAGGCCGCCGGACAGCCGGGGGCGGCTGTCCCCACGTGGGCCGCGGATTACCTGGCTCCTGGGTCAACCAGCTTGCGCAATTCTTCCAGCTGCGCGACTCGAGCCGGATCGGGATGCGCAGCCAGGAAATCCTGCATCAAGCTTAGCTTTCGGATTGCCAGATCCTTCTGACTTCCTTCTCGATACAAATGAACCAGCGTGGTGAGGGCATCCCAATAGAGAGGGTCTGAAGCGCTGCGCGGGGACGCGGTCCGCTGCTCCATCACGGCCAGCAACTCAGCCGCTTTTTGCGGCCGCCCGGCAAGCCGCTCAGAACGGACCTGGAGGCTCCATACTCTCCAGTATTTGGCCTGAAGTTCGCGCTGGGCCTGTCGCTTTAACTCCACGCTGTACCAGTCGAAAGGCCGGATACGCTGCAGCCGCCATTCGTCTGCTCGAATACCCTGCAGAGCCAAGGCCGCAATGCGGTCGGGGTCGCCTTGCTGGGCCAGCAGGCGCTCAGCCTGATCAACCAGCGGACTCGGATCGGGCAAGCCCGCCGGGCGCTGCTGCAGAGAATATCCGGGACAAAGCGCCAGCAAGCGCTCCCGCTCGGCCTTTGCCCTCGACTCATCGTGGAACACCGTCGAAGCGTAGATTTCCGCCAGGGAAGCATGCGCCAGTGCGAAGTCGGGATGGTTGGCGATAATCTCCGCCATTTGCTGAATTGCGGAAGCAGTATTTCGCCCCATCAGGCTGCGTGCATAGAGGTAGGTGTAGGTCCACTCGTCGGGGTGCTGCATAGAGAGGACCTGATACTCCTCAGTCAGCTTCCTCAAGTGACCTTCGATTCCGTATTGCTGGACCGCGTCCTGATAGCGAAGGTTGACCCAGAGATCGCTGGGATGCTGCCGGCGGAGAGCACGCAGCGGGGCAAGACCGTCGTCAAAGTCCGAGGGACCAGAGACAACCACTTTGACCTGGTCGAGCCGGGAGCTTATTTCGGATGACGGGCCACAGGCCTCTCGCTGCGCCCACGCGGGGATCAGTAGCAGCAGAAAAGCGACGCCGGCCTGAATCGACGTGCAACGAAAAACGGAGCGGATCGCGGAGAGCCTCACAGACTCTCTCCGCGATCCGGGGACAAACAAAGCGGTCACCTTACAACGAGCGCAGGAAGTTCAACACATCCTGCATCTGCGAACGGCTCAGCGAGTTAAATCTGCGAATCACGTTGTTGGCTTCAGATCCGCTTGAAGAATGAGCCTGGATCGTCTGCAGCAGGTCGGAGGTTCGTCCGTCATGCAGGAAAAACAAGCGCTGGCCAACGCCCCAGAGCGGTGCCGTGCGGAACTGGTCCGGACCGGCCGCCCCCTGATTGATGCCGTCCGACAAGCGCGATCCCATGTGGTGAAGGGCGAAGTCGGAGAAAGGGTGATAGGTGAGGTTCGACATGCCGGCAAATTTCGACATCCCGGTGGTCAGGGTAGTGGTATGACACAAGGCGCAGCCCACGCTGCTGAACAGGCTGGCCCCGTTCTTTGCCGAGCTCGACATAGCTGCCGGCGTAGGCGGCGCGGTGAGCCGCATGAAGCCGGCGAAGTTCACCAGGTCCGATGACAATGCCGCTGCTGTGCCCGTTGGGCTGCCATTGTCACTCATCTTGGTGGCATCTTCCGGCGATCCGTTGTACACGCAACCCGCCACGGCCGCGCGTTCGTTGCCGAATGCTTCATTCGATACTCCCTGCTCGACGTTGTAGGCTTCGCCGGCAAAGATCATCAGCGATTTGTTCTGCGCCTTCCAGCCGAACCGAGTGACCGTGCCGTCGTTGCCGCTGGTGTTGAGAGCGCCGCCGATACCGAGCTGAGATTTGATCCACCGGCTCGCGGCCAGATTGGCCTGCAGGGTCGAGTCCGGAGTGGCTTCCACCAGACCAAGCCCAAAGGTTGGAGTCGGAATGCGGAAAATCACGTTGCGATTGGCCAGTTGCCGGGCGAAGTCAGGCTGCTGCAGAGTACATCCTTCAGCGTCCGTCCGACCGGTTATGGTGTACAGGCCGTGGACCCCGCCATCGAGCGAACCGTCAGGGTTGCGGATGAATCGGGCCTCCCGCACCGGACCGTCGGCAGTAATAAAGGAGGGAACGGTATTTGTGGCGCCGTCCAGGTTTGCGAGGGCGACCTGCGGATTGATCATCGGACTGCTTCCGCCCACCGCCGGATGCGCATGACACTGGGCGCACCCGGTCCCGTTAAACGTCGGCCCCAGGCCGGCTCCCTCTTCCCCGGATATCGTTCCGCTCACCGAATCCACTTCCATGAAATCAACCCTCGCGTCGTCAAAAAAGGATTGCAGGTCTTGACTCAGTCCGGGCAAAGGCCCCCCGACTCCTGCATCTCCCACACGCGGCCCGGGGTCGTGCTGGGCCGCAACCGTTCCCGAGTTCACGATCACGCTCAAGGCGAGACCGGCCAATGAAAGCAAACGAACTCTCTTCAAAATGCACCTCCATACGCGAGAAGACACACCTCTGGCTCAGCCAGTTTGTTCACTACTTGGGAGAGGCGCGATTTGTGGGTTCTGCCGCTTCGACCCCGCCAAAAGGTTTGGCGTCGCTGCTTGCAGTCGCAACGGCATGAAAGTGGCTACAGGCACGGCTTTCCGCATACCGTGCCTGGCATTAGAAAACGTTAATGGAAGGTACGACGCTACTAAAGACCTGTCAAGATGGCCACTGGTACATCCTGACATGTGCAAAACGCTTTGCCTGCCAGAGAATCCAGCCACGGGGGAATTAGATTTAGACCTCTGGATAAGTCATTGGACGGATTTCTCCCCGCCATTCCACACCATCTTTCCGCCTACGAACGTCTTGAGCACTCGAACGTCCCTGATTTTTGCAGGGTCGATGGTGAAGATGTCGGTACTGAGCAAGACCATGTCGGCCAGCTTGCCCGGTGTGATCGAGCCTTTGTCCATTTCCTGAAACTCAGCGAAGGCAGAACCCATGGTGTAGGCTTCAACCGCTTCCTCCACAGTAAGCTTCTGCTCAGGAAACCAGCCATGGGGGTTCTTGCCGTCGAGCGTGGCGCGAGTCACTGCGGCATAGAGGCCGAGCATGGGATTAAGGGGAGCGACATTCCAATCAGTGCCGAAGGCGAGGCGGACGCCGTGGTCCATGAAAGTGCGAAAGGCGTAGGTCCGGCTGGTTCGGTCGTGGCCGATGCGCTCTTCGGCCCAGCGCCCATCATCGATGGCGTGGTAGGGCTGCATTGAGGCAATTACGTGCAATTGTGCGAAACGATCAAAATCCTTTGCGGCCATGTGCTGGGCATGTTCAATACGGAAGCGGCGGTCGCGCTCGCCGTGGGCCTTCACGACTTCGCTGTACAGATCGAGAATGATCGAAATGCCCTGGTCGCCGATGGCGTGAGTACAAAGCTGCAAACCGGCGGCGTCGGCTTTCATCATGCGCTCCCGCATGAGCGAAACCGGATGCATCTCGTCGGAGAGCAGGCCGTGGTTGTTGGGCTGGTTGCTGAAGGGCTCGAAGAAGTATGCGGTGGAAGACCCCAGGGAGCCGTCGGCGTAGGCTTTAAGGGCGCCGATGCGAAGATAGGGACCGCCAAAGGCATGCCGGATGCCAATCTTGACCTGATCATCGACGCCGGTGATAAGAGGCGCGGCATAAATACGCGCGGTGACTTCTCCCCGTTCCAGCAATTCGGAGTAAACGGCGACGTCGGCGTATTCCGGATTCATGTGCTGCACGCTGGTGACACCGAGCGATGCCGCGTGGGCCAGGGCGCGCTTGACTGCCCGCAACCGCTCATCCGGCGAAAGCGGCGGCGCGACCTTGTACACGTAGTCCATGGCGGCATCTTTCAATGCGCCGGTGGGATTGCCTTGCGCGTCGCGGACAATCACGCCGCCGGGAGGATCCGGAGTCTGCGCGGTGATGCCTGCCAGCCGCAGCGTGACCGAGTTGGCCAGCGCCATGTGACCGTCGTAGCGACCCACGAATACGGGTGTGTCCGGGGTAAACGGATCGATCAGGTCCTTGGTAGGCATGGCCGCGGGTGTCCACTTGGTCTCATCCCAATCCCCGCCCGTCACCCATTCGCCCTTGGGAGTCTGCTTGACGCGTTCGCCAATGCGCCGCGCAAATTCTTCGGCACTGGCGGCATCATTGAGTTGAACCCGGTCAAGGGCCAGGCCGCCGTCCACAAAATGAACATGGGCGTCGTTGAATCCCGGCAGTAGAAGCTTGCCGGAAGCATCTATAATCTGGGTGCGGGCGCCGCGCCAGGCTTCGACCTCCCGGTCCGAGCCCACCGCCACAATGCGGTCACCGAGCACGGCCACAGCCTGGGCCGTGGGATGGCTTTTATCCACCGTCCAGATTTTGGCATTGCGAATAATGAGGTCGGCTGCGGGCCGCGATTGTGCCCGCAGCCATGGCGTCATCGTCAAGGACAACAACAGCGTGACGAATGCCAGCGTACAGCGCGTGGCACAACGAGAAGGGGTTTTCATTTTGCATGATCCTGCGCTGAGCGGCAGCAGATAAGAATCGAAGGTCGAACTCATAGGCGAATAAACATACAAGATCGGCGCCCCGGTTGAAAGGTTCGGTGGGTGTCACTCAAACCAACTCAGGGTTTTCCTTAACACTTTTGTGCCACATCCGGCACGACCGAGCCATTGTCTGGGATAATCGCCGGAGTTACTCTCGGCCATCGCAATATACAAATGATCTGGCCGGCTGGGACGCAGCATGGAAGCGCCAAAGCAGTCATTGCGCTCTCGACGTCCGCCGGGCTGACAGGACTTGAAGCATGAATATGGCACCATCGACAGTCTCTGATTCGCCCTCGCCCCCGCCAAGGGTAAGGGTACTGGTGGCCGATGATCACGAAGTGATGCGCCTGGGAATTCGAAATCTGCTTGAGGTCCATCCGGGTTGGAGCATTTGCGCGGAAGCCAACAACGGGCAGGAGGCGGTCGAAAAGACGCTGCAGTTTCATCCCGACGTGATTATCATGGACATTACCATGCCGGTGATGAACGGTCTCGAAGCGGCCAGCGAGATTACCCGGAAACAACCGGACATTCCCGTCATTCTGTTCTCCCTGCACCTGTCGGACGACCTGTTTCGCCACTTCAAGACCGACGGAATTCGCGGAGCTGTGGCTAAGGGAGATGCGGCGCGCGATCTGGTGCGGGCAGTCGAAACCGTGTTGGCCGGAGGGACTTTCTTTCCCGGCCGAAAAACCACTACAAGCTGACTCAAGCTTCGAAGGGCTTATAGGAGGGGCAGACGCCGGCCGGTTATGGGGAGTTACCAGCGTCTGCCGTTCGCTCCTTCGCGTTGGGGTACTTTCATTAGTACTTCTGTGAGGCTAGTGTCGGCTATCGGGGAGATGCTGTATGCGGAATGGAAAAATGGCGTACGGAATCTTACTGGCCAGATGGACGCCTACGTGGAGTAGTCCGCATTGATGCGCACGTATTCCGCCGTCAGATCGGTGGTCAGAAAGCGGATGGTGGCGCGGCCCCGGCCGAGAAAGATCCGAATCTCGCAACGCGGCTGTGCCAGGGCCCGATGCGCCCGCTGCTGGTCAAAGGCGCAGCCCATGCCGCCACGGCAGACGATTTGATCGCCGATCTGGATGCTGACCCGGGCCGGATCAAGGGCAATGCCCGACCTTCCTACCGCAGCCAGAATCCGTCCCCAATTCGGGTCCGCGCCTGCCCATGCGGTTTTCACCAATAACGAATGCGCGACGGTCTGCGCCACCTGCCCGGCCTCCTTGCGGTTCCTGGCCTGTTCGACGGATAAATGAATGACGTGCTTTACGCCTTCGCCGTCGAAGACGATCTGCTCGGCCAGAGACTGGCAGACCCTCAGGAGCGCATCCGAGAAATCCTTCCGGGCCGATGGCCGCTCCAGGCTCACCCCGCTCCGGCCGCTCGCCAGCAGGAGCACAGTATCGTTGGTGGAGGTATCTCCGTCGATAGAGATACAGTTGAAGGTTTGTTGGCAACAGTTTGTTAAAAGGAGCTTTAGGTCGGCAGGACTCGCCGCGATATCGGTGAATACATACACCAGCATGGTGGCCAGGTGAGGATGAATCATGCCCGCGCCTTTGGCTACGCCCAGCAGGTTCACCGCTGACTTACCGGAACGAAAGGTTGCGCAGGCCAACTTGGGACGGGTGTCGGTGGTCATAATGGCGCGGGCGAAGTCGGCGATTCCCTGCTTTGTGGCCGATCGCTCCGCCGTCAGCTCAGGTAACGTTGAAACAATTTTCTCTACCGGTAGAGGAATACCAATGATTCCCGTGGATGAGGGAAACACTTCATTTGCGTGCACTCGCAGGAGCCGCGCCAACTCCCGGCAAACGTTTTGACACGCCTGCATTCCAGCTTTGCCGGTAGCGCAGTTGGCGTTGCCTGAGTTCACGATCACGGCCCGCACCCTTCCGCGAGTGGCCGCCAGCGACGCGCGTCCCACCTCGAGAGGTGCGGCTACCACGCGATTTTTCGTGAATACGGCTGCCGCCGTTGTGCCCGGAGAGGCTTCGACCAGCGCCAGATCAGGCCGGCCGCTGGCCTTGATTCCCGCACGCGCCGCTGCGAAAGAAAAGCCTTCAGGCAGGCAGATGTTTTTGTAAGGAAGACCGCGAACTTTCATACCTCGATCTTCACGAGCCAGTTGGTGGGCTGAGGAAGCATGGCGAATTTGGGCAGTTCGCCGCGCACCATGGCGACTTCATCGCAGTGATCGAATCGAGGGCAGACACAGCAATCTTTGTGGATCTTGTCGGGCAAATCCTCGCGCTGGGCCATGGCGAATCCCAGGCGGGCGAAGAATTCTGGGATGCGGGTGAACAGGCAGATGGACTTGACGTCGTGTTTACGGGCCTGCGCCAGCAAGGCTTTCACCAGGCGCTCGCCGCCCCCCGAACCCTGGCGCGCAGGATCGACAGTAATGGAGCGAATCTCCGCCAGGTGGGGACCGTATAGATGGAGTGCGCCGCAGCCGATGATGTGGCCGTGATCTTCCAGCACGACGAAGTCGCGCACGTTCTCACAGACCTCGGCGAAGGTGCGCGGCAGCAGCGTGCCATCGCCGGAGTAGGCGGCGATCAGTTCATGAATCTGTTCCGCGTCAGGCAGCAGGGCTTCACGCGTGCGCATGGACGTCCTCCCGCATGGTTTCAACTTTGCGCCGGGCCTCGCCCAGCGCCTGGCGTACCCGTGCCGGCGCAGTTCCGCCCGGAACGTCGTGGATACCGAGTACTGACTGCAGACTCAGACAGGAATAGAAGTCCTGATCAAAGGCGGGATTCAACTGGCGCAGTTCCTTTAGCGGCAAATCTGCTAACTCACAATTTCTTTCGATGCAAGCTTGCACCGCTTTGCCAACGGTTTCGTGGGCCAGGCGGAAAGGAACTCCGCGCCGCACCAGGTAAGTGGCGCCGGCCCAGGCGTTCATAAATCCAGACTCAGCCGCCTGCTGCATGCGTTCGTGATTGAACTCCACGGCCTTCATCCAGCAGGAGGCCAGGGGCAGCAGCGAAAGCACGGTGCCGGTGGCGTCAAAAAGCGGCTGCTGGGTTTCCTGCAAGTCTTTGTTGTAGGCCAGAGGCAAGCCTTTCAACGTGACCAGTAGCGCAGTCGCGTCTCCGATGATGCGGGCCGCCTTGCCGCGCGTAAGTTCCAGCAGGTCAGGATTCATCTTTTGCGGCATGGCGCTGCTTCCCGTTGAATAAGCCTCGGGCAAACGGATGAATCCAAACTCCTGGGAGGAAAACAGAATCATCTCTTCCGCCCAGCGGCTGAGATGCACGGCGAGAACAGAGAGCGCTCCAACAAACTCCAGGATGAAATCGCGATCGCTGGTGGCGTCGATACTGTTGCCGGTTGGCGCATCGAAGCCCAACTCTTCGGCCATCGCGCGGCGGTCGAGCGGCAGGGTCGCGCCCGCAACCGCGCCCGAGCCCAGGGGACAAAGATTGAGCCGCTTTCGGCAGTCGGCCAGGCGATCTGCGTCACGCAGAAACATTTCCACGTAGGCCAGCAGCCAGTGTGCGAACAGCACCGGTTCTGCCCGTTGCAGGTGAGTGTAGGCGGGCATGGCGGCGCTTCCAGCTTGTTCAGCCCGGTCGAGGGAAAGGGTCAGCCACTCCGCCAGATCGGCGCGTATCTGGTCAATCGCGGCCCGCACGTAAAGACGGAGGTCGGTCGCGATCTGCTCATTGCGGCTGCGTCCGCTATGAAGCTTGTAGCCGGTGTCTCCGATCAGCACCACCAACTGCTTTTCGACAAAGTGATGTACATCTTCGGCTTCGCTGTCGTTCAAGAACGCAGGAGACGCCGCAGCCTTCTCGCCAATCTCCTTCAGTCCCTGAAGGATGGTGATCAGTTCGCTCGAAGTCAGGACTCCAGCATTCTTCAACGCAGCCGCGTGGGCGTGGCTGGCCGCCAGCTCTTCCCGCAACAGCCGCCGGTCGAAGTCGAACGACCGCTGCCAACGCTCGAAGTCGGCATCGAGCGGCTGGCGGAATCGTCCTGACCACATCTTCATCGTGTCATCCCTGATCGTGTCACCTCGGACTTCGCCGCGTCGGCGCGCAGACGGGCGCGCGAGCGCGACGGCAAGCCCAGGATGCGAATGAATCCTTCCGCATCTTTCTGGTCGTAGCTGTCGCCCATGGTGAAAGACGATAGGTCGTTGCGGTAGAGCGAGTTTTCCGACTGGCGGCTGACCACCGACACATTGCCCTTGTAGAGAGCAAGTGTGGTCGTGCCCGTGATCTCCTGCTGGGTGTTATCGACGAATGCGTCCAGCGCTTCGCGCAGCGGAGTAAACCACAGCCCGAAATAAGCGAGCTCGGCATATTTCAGCCCGATGTGCTGTTTGAAGTGCATCAGGTCGCGCTCCAGGCACAGAGCCTCGAGTTCGCGGTGGGCGGCAATCAGCAGAGTCCCGCCCGGGGTCTCGTAACAGCCGCGTGACTTGATGCCGACGAAGCGGTTCTCCACCAGGTCGATGCGGCCAATGGCATTCCGTCCGCCGATTTCGTTCAGCAACTCGACCAGGGAAACCGGATCGAGCTTCATACCGTTCACCGAAACCGGGGTTCCCTTTTCAAAACCAATAACCACCTGCTCTTCGCGGTCGGGAGATTCCTGCGGCGAACGGGTCAGCTGCCAGGTGCTGGAAAGAGGCGCGTTGCCGGCGTCTTCCAGTTCCCCGCCCTCGTGGCTGATGTGCCAGAGATTACGATCGCGACTGTGGATCTTTTCCCGGCTGGCCGTGACGGAAATGCCCCGCTTCTCGGCATAGTCGAGACAGTCCTCGCGCGACTTCAAAGTCCATTCCCGCCAGGGCGCAATCACTTTGAGTTCCGGAGCCAACGCCTGGTAGGCCAGTTCGAAGCGCACCTGATCGTTGCCCTTGCCGGTGCAGCCGTGCGCCACCGCAGTCGCGCCCTCCCGGAGGGCCACTTCCACCTGGTGCTTGGCAATGACCGGACGCGCCAGCGAAGTGCCTAGCAGATACTTGTGTTCGTACACCGCGCCCGCCCGCAATGCGGGAAACACGTATCCGGTGAGAAATTCCTCACGCATGTCCTCGACAACGACCTTGCTGGCGCCGGTCTTGTATGCCTTCTCAACCACGGCTTCAATGTCGTCACCCTGTCCGACGTCTCCGACCATGGCAATCACGTCGTAGGCGTAGTTTTCCTTCAGCCAGGGGATGATGATGGAGGTGTCCAGACCTCCGGAATATGCTAGAACAACTTTTTCAGCCATTAGAATTCCTCGAGTTCGTGCGGCCCACCTTGCCGCCAAGAAGTAAGAGCAGGATGGCCTTCTGCACGTGCAGGCGGCTTTCGGCCTGATCGAAAACCACGGAGCGATCGCAATCCATAATGGCGTCCGTGATTTCCATCCCGCGGTGCGCGGGCAAGCAGTGCATGAAGACGGCGTGAGGCGCCGCGCCGGCCACGAGCTTCTGGTTCACCTGGTAGGGCGGAAAAATCCGGTTCCGCTCCTGCTCTTCATGCTCGTGACCCATGCTGGTCCAGGCATCAGTATAGACCGCGTCTGCCCCGTCCACAGCCTGGTTCGGGTCGTTGAGGATTTCGATGACCGCGCCGGTCTGCCGCGCAAGGTCGCGGGCATCGGCGACGATTTGGGCGTCGCACCCATAGCCCGTCGGGGTAGCGATACGAATGCGGGACCCCAGAGTGGCGGCGGTTAGCAGGAGAGAATGCGCCACATTGTTGCCGTCGCCTACGTAAGCCAGACAGATCTTCTTCAGATCGCCGAAGCGCTCCAGCAAGGTGAAGTAATCGGCCAGCGCCTGGCAGGGATGCTCCAGATCGCTGAGCGCATTGATCACGGGAATGCAGGCGTGCTCCGCCATTCCCTCGACCGTGCCATGAGAGTAAGTGCGCAGCACAATGGCATCCACCCAGCGCTCCACGTTGTGCGCGATGTCACTCAGTTTTTCGCGGGCATCGAGCCGGCCGGCGGTCTGATCCATGAAGAAGGCGTTGCCGCCCATGCTGGCCATACCCGCTTCGAAGGTGAGACGGGTGCGCAACGACTGCTTTTCGAAAAACATCACCATCTGCTTGCCGGCAAGCGCGCTGCGGAAATTCGAGGGACGCGCCTTGAGCAGTCCCGCCAGATGGAAAATAGTCTCAATCTCGATCGGGCTGAGATCGCGGATCGAAATAAGATCGCGCCCCGGAAAAGTCGCGGTTGTCGGAGGAGTTGCGACCTGCGTGGTTTGGAATGGCTGGCTGCTCAACGTAGTGGGCTCCTTCTCTTTGACTTTGCATAACTGCTCAAATGCTTTTTGGGCTGGGTAGAGGCTAGCGCCGCGTCGAGCGCGCGAACTACCAGGTCCACATGGGCTTTCTGAATGATGTAGGGCGGCAGAAAACGCAGCACCGTGTCCTGGGTACGGTTGATGAGGATGCCGCGATCGAGTAGTTGCCCGACCACCGCCTTGGCCCGGTCGGCTGAATCGAGATTCATCCCCAGCATCAGACCCATGCCGCGAATTTCGCGCACGCCCTCATGCCTGGCTTTGAGTCCCTCGAGCTTGGCGTGAAAGTACTCGCCGGTCTGCCGTATGTGTCCCAGCATGCCATCGAGCACGCGCAGAAACTCGATGGCCACGGCGCAGGCCAGCGGTCCGCCGCCGAAAGTCGTCCCATGCATTCCGGGATGCATGCCGCCGGCCACGCGGTCCGTGGTCAGCAGCGCTCCCAGCGGAAGCCCCGCCGCCAAGGGTTTTGCGACGGTCACGATGTCAGGCTGAATCCCGTAATGCTGGTAAGCGAAATATTTTCCGGTGCGGCCCAGTCCGCACTGAATCTCGTCGAGAATCAGTAGCGCGCCGGTGCGATCGCAGAGTTGTCTCGCGGTCTGCAGAAATTCAGGACTCAGCGGCCTGATTCCGCCTTCACCCTGGATGGTTTCCAGACAAATGGCGCAGACGCTGCCGTCAAATTGCCGCTTGAGGTCGTCAACATCGTTGAAGCCGACAAACCCGACTCCGGGCACGAGTGGCGCAAAAGGATGACGATATTTTTCCTGCCCCGTGGTGGCCAACGAACCGAACGTTCGACCATGAAAGGAATTCTCCAGCGCCAGCAGACGCCACTTGGCTTTGTGGCCATTGCTGTTCTGAGTGCGCGCGAAGGCCCGGGCCAGTTTAAGCGCGCCTTCCCAGGCCTCGGTGCCGCTGTTGCAGAAGAACGCCTTGTCCAGACGGGAGATTTTAGTCAGGCGCTTCGCCAGCTCGGCCTGGTACTGATGGAAGAACAGGTTCGACACATGAATCAGCCGTCCCGCCTGGCGCTTCAAGGTCGCCTGAATGACAGGATGGGCGTGTCCCAGAGCGTTGACGCCGATGCCGCTCAGGAAATCGAGATAGCGTTTGCCTCTCGAATCCCACAAATAGACGCCCCGTCCGCGCTCGAACAGCACGCGCTGGCGATCGTAAGTGGGAAGCAACAGTTTGGATTCGGATCGCGCTACGGTGGCCAGGCTCATGCGACAATCACCTCCGTGCCACCGGCCAGCTTGGTGAGATAAAACTGCGGCAGAGTGTCCGCCTGCGCCGCGGGCAGGATGCGTACCCGGCCCACGCCCTTGCGCAGGGCCTGTCCGCAGGCCTCGAGTTTGGGCAGCATGCCGCCGGCAATCACGGCGCTCTCCACCATCCCAGCAATCTGTTTGGTATTCAGCCAGGGCATGACCTCGCCTTCCGCATCTCTTACCCCCGCCACGTCAGTAAGGAAGATAAGAGTGTCGGCGTGGCAGGCGACGGCGCACGCGGAGGCCATCTGGTCTGCGTTCACGTTGTAATACTCGCCATCTGAAGCCAGCGCCACCGAGGACAGCACCGGAATTCCCCCGAGCCCCCAGATGGCTTCCAGCCAGCGCGGTTCCACGGAACAGATTTCTCCCACATATCCCAGGTCGTAGCCTTGCGTCTGTTTCTTGCGGGCGCGAAACGCCATGCCGTCGCCGCCGCAGAGACCGATCGCCGGACGTCCGGCGGCCACGATGGCCGCGACCAGACTCTTGTTTACGATTCCCGCCAGGACCATCAAGGCTACGTCGCGAGTCTCGGCATCGGTGATGCGCAAGCCGTTCACGAAGTCGCTTTCCTTGCCCAGAAGTTTCAAGGTGCGCGTGAGCGCCGCCCCGCCGCCGTGCACCACGGTGACTTTGTGGCCATCCTCCGCCAGCTCCACGATGGCGCGGGCGCACTTGTGCAAGGTGTCCTTGTTTTCGAGAGCCGCGCCGCCGAGTTTGATCACAATCTTCACTGCAACCCCTCCTGTTCCCTAAACCCATACATGAGGTTCATGTTTTGAACCGCCTGTCCGGCCGCGCCCTTAAGCAGGTTGTCGATGCAGGACACAAGCACCAGGCGGCGGCCGTCCTTGGCCAGGCAAAAGCCCAGGTCGCAGTAGTTGGTATGGAGTGAGAACTGGATTTCCGGCAGCTTCGGCGTGGCGAAAACTCGAACCCACGGCTTGCCTTCGTAAAACTCCTTGAAGCAGGATTCCACTTCCGATGATTTCGTCTCCTGCTTCAGATGGACGTAGATGGTCGAAAGAATTCCCCGCGGAATGGGCAGCAGATGCGGCGTAAAGATCAACTCGCCTGAGTCCAGTTTCAACTGCTCGAGAATTTCTCCCACATGGCGGTGCCCGAAGACCGCGTAGGCGGAAAGATTGTCCGCCACCGAAACGAAGTGGGTGCGTGCGGTTGCCTCCTTGCCCGCGCCCGAGACGCCGGATTTGGAGTCGGAGATGATTCCCTTTTCGCGGTCCACCATGTCCGCAGCCAGCAGCGGAGCCAGCGCAAGAATCACGGAAGTGGCATAACAGCCGGGATTGGCCACCAGGGCCGCACCAGGAAGACGGTCACCATTCAACTCGGGAAGGCCGTACACCGCTTTCTCCATGAGATCGGCTGCGGTGACGGCATTCTCGTCGTGAAAGCCATAAACGGCGCGATTTTGCGCCTCCCGCAAACGCCATGCGCCGCTGAGATCCACCACGCGCATTCCATGCGCGATAGCCTCCGGCACCAGGGCGCGGGAGACTTCGTGCGGCGTAGCCAAAAATAGTAATTCGACCCCCCGTTCTTTCAATTCAGCCCACGACCACGGCTGCAGGGGATATCTGCCATTACCGGAGATACCGGGATACATGTCCGCCAGATTCACCTCTGCCGCTGTGTCGCCGGAACGCTGAAGCATCACCGGTGTTTCCACGCCGGGGTGGCGCAGCAGAATGCGGGCGAGTTCGAAGCCGGAGTAGCCGGTTGCGCCCAGAATCGCGGTTTTGAGTTTGGACCGCATCAGGCGAGCATCTCCTGGATGCGCTCGGCAAGAACCTTTGCGCCCCGGTTGTCCGAGCACACCATCAATATTGTGTCGTCGCCGGCGATGGTTCCGATGGCTTCCTCCCAATCCTGTCCGTCGAGCGCGGCAGCAACAGGCTGCGCGCTGCCTACTGTGGTCTTGATCACCAGCAGGTTTTGCGCCGCTTTCACTTCCAGCACAAACTCCCGCACCAGCCGCGAAACCGGAGGGAGGGCTGGTTCTGACAGCACCTCGCCCGGCAGCACATATCCCGATCCGGTCTTGATCAGGCCGAGCTCGTGAATATCGCGAGAGAGCGTTGCCTGCCCTACCTTCAAACCGCGTTTGCGCAAAGCACGCTGCAAGTCTTCCTGGCTGCTGACTGAGCTGCGCTCCAGCACCTCCAGGATGGTCTTTTGTCGCAGCGGCTTGCTCATGAATGACTATTCATCATACTGAATAATTATTCATCTATGGTAATGGGTATGCGCCGGGTGTCAAGTAGAAATTTCGATACGGCCAATCGGGAATGTAGGCGGTAGCGTTACGCTCGTGCAACCCCGGGCCGCCAAAGAATACGTGGGGACAGCCGCCCCCGGCTGTCCAGTCGAGCGAAGCTCGACAAGTTTCCAGTTCAAATAAGAAGCGGAGCTTCGCTCCGCCGGACAGCCGCGGGCGGCTGTCCCCAACGCGTTTGCCGGCCGGCTGCACGAGCGGGGACGCTCGCGCCTACATTAGTCAGCACCATGCCATGCCCATTCGGCTTGGCACATGGCAAGCGAGGCTCTTCGTTCCATTGCCGGTTCCGGGTTTGAGAAGAACGCCCGGTGCAGGCGCTGCACCGCCTCCTCGGCCCGCGATTCTTCCACTAGAAAACTGATGCTGCGCTCCGAAGCGCCCTGGCAGATCATGCGGACCTCGATATCGCCGATGGCACGGAATGCCTGGCTGGCGATTTCCGGACGGCGCCGTACTTGCTCTCCCACCAGACAGACCAGCGCCTTGTGGTTTTCCCAGCGCACGTTGGCCATGCCCTTCAGCTCTTCCGCGATCGCCGGCAAGCCCGAGACAGAACTCACCAGCAATGCCAGACTGCCGCGTGAGGCTGACAGCAGGTCCAGACTGTGCTCATGACGCTCGAACACATCAAAGACTTCGCGCAGGAGTTCAGGCGCAAACCACCGCACCGGCTCGACATCCACGATGGCCACGCCCCGCTTTGTCGTGATGGCCTTCACCCCATCGACGGGTTCGCAGAAGGCCACGATTTCGGTACCGGGACACTCCGGGTTTCGCGAATTGAGCACCCACACCGGAATGTTGCCGCGCATGGCGGGCGCCAGGGTGGCAGGGTGTAGCACTCTGGCGCCGAAGTATGCGAGGTCGGCCGCTTCGTCGAAGCTCATGCGAGCGACGCGGCGAGCCTCCGGACACAGGTTCGGATCGGTGGTCAGGATTCCATCCACGTCAGTCCAGATCTCAATCCGGCTTGCGTGCAGGCCGGCGGCAACGATCGAGGCGCTGAAATCGGAGCCACCGCGACCCAGCGTGGTGGGAATGCCATCCCGGGTCGCGCCGACAAATCCGCCCATCACCGGAACCTGTCCCGATTCGAGCAGGGGTAGTACTACCGACTGCAGCCGCTGATTGGTCTCGTCCCACAAAGGCGTGGCCCGGGTATGGGCAGCGTCGGTCACGATGCACTCGCGGGCATCGACCAGCGAGGCGTTCACTCCAGACGAACGCAGCGCGGAGTGGATCAGCTTGGACGAGAGTGATTCTCCCGCCCCCAGCAGACTGTCCTGCGCGCACGGAAGCAATGCCTTATCCGAAGCAATCCTGCGCAGCAGGCTGTCCAGGGCCGTAAATTCAGCGTCGAACTCGCCGAACAGCCGGGTGAGTTCGTCGCCCCTTACCACAGCGCCGCCCACGTTCTGATGCCTCTGGTGGACAACCTGAAGCATCTCCCGGGCGGAATCCAGGTGTCCGGCAGCCGCTGCCTCGCCGGCGCTCATGAGCTGGTCGGTGACTCTGGCCAGCGCGCTGACCACCACCACCCGAGGCTGGGCCGAAGGCCGCGCTACCAGTTGACACAACCGCCGAATGGCGGCCGCATCCTCTACCGAGGTGCCGCCGAACTTCATGACTACACATCCGCAGCTCAGGTCCGCTGCTTCCCTGCCCTCTTGCGACGGTTCGTTCATACCATCTCCCCTATGATTTTCGTAATGTGACGTTGATCTCTCTAAGAAATAGCGGCAAATAAAAAACCCACCGGCCAGTTGCTTCTGGCGGTGGGTCTTTGTCAGCCGTTAGAACTTGTGTTTCTCAGCTCACCTGACGCCCTCCCCCAGAAGCACGCTAATTCGCTTCGACGTGCCTGTGCCCATCGATGTAATTCGCTTAGCCTTCTGGGAAGTTGCTTTCATGGGTTGCTGTCCGCGTAAAGCGATCTAGTTATGCTGCTCCCGGCCCAATCTCGTGTCCGGAGTCTCTTCCGGTTTGAATTCTTCAAAGAATTGCATCAGCCGGTCAACCAGCCTGCGCCTGCCTCCGATGACATGAAGGCCGCTCTCATGCTGATGCTCTTCCAGGATCTTGTTTAGTCCACTTTCCAGTTCTCTCATGCCACACCCCCTCAGCTGGGTTCAAGTTAGTTTGTCCACCAGGTCGTACCACGATCTAAGCTTCTGAGGCTTCTGCACGAAGACTAGCAATTTCTGGAGGTAAAAAGAAATTGGAAATTATGATTGGCTGCATCGACAAATTCGATCAGCCTGCGGGCCTTCAATGGGAAGCTCGCCCGCCCAGCGTTCTTTTGAGAGGTCTGCCTTTGCACGAGCGGGACGCTCGCGCCTACATTTACTCACTTGGAGGCGGTGGCCAGCTGCCGAACCGTGCTGATGAAGGTGGTAGTGGCGCGGGTGTGGGTGCGGTCGCGCCGGTAAGCAATGCCGAGCTCCCGCCAAAGCTCCTGGTCCCGGATGGGAATCAGTTTGACCCGGCCCGCCAGCACCTGGTCTTTGGCAAAACTGGAGCTGATCAGGGAAACTCCCAGCCCGGCCGCCACAAAGCTCTTGATCATGCCCACGCTCGGCAGCTCCATCCGAATTTGAAGATGCGAGGCATAAGGGCGGAACAGCTTGTCCATCACCCGGCGGCTGTAACCGGTCTTGGGAAGCAGCAAGGGCTGCTTGGCGACCTCGCTCACCGGCACCACGTCAAGCTTGGCCAGGGCGTTTTGCGGACTCACCATCAACATCAGCTGATCGCGGAAAATGGAGTGGGTTTTCAGGCTGGCGGACTTCACCGGCAGGGTCACGATGCCCACGTCGATGCTGCCATTTTCCAGCTTCTCGACAATCTTGTAACTGAAGTTGCGGTAAATGCTGATCTGCACGCCGGGATACAAATGGCAGTACTTGGCGAAGACGTCGGGCAGCACGTACAGGCAGGTGGCCTCATTTGCGCCGATCACCAGCGTGCCGCGAGGACTGGTGCCCTGATCGGCCACGGCCAGCAGAGACTCGTCCCGCATCTGCAGCAGGCGCTCAGCGTAAGCGAACAGCACTCTGCCGGCGGGGGTGAGGGTCACGTCCTTTCCGGAGCGATCAAGCAGGCGGTCTCCGTACTCCTGCTCCAGTTGGCGGATCTGGGCGCTGACCGCGGACTGGGAGCGGAAAACCTTTTGCCCGGCACGGGAAAAGCTCCCCAGCTTGGCCACTTCCAGAAAAGTCACTAGCTGATCAAAGTCCATGAGTAGTGGGAGATTATAACGGACAAACTAACGCAATAGAAATTTTGACGCGCTCGATGTCCGGTCAACTGGCTTTACGCAGACTCGTCTCGAAGGACATCCTTCGCCCGGTGCGCTAGCTCAGTTATGCCTTTCCGCAAAACGGAACACTTTTCAATCCTGCGCTTGATTGCGGCCAAATTGTGTGATTATCGGTCGCCCGGCAGGAACCGGGCGAGATGGCCAGAGAGAGCCAAGGCTACATGTTCACCCTGGATGGCTGGCGGGCATTGGCCATCATGGCCGTCCTCGTGGATCATGTCGTCGCCTATGAGTTTCATGACCGCCACTGGCTGTTCGTGCTGACGCGGATCGGTGCGAATGGTGTCAGTCTATTTTTTGCCATCAGCGGATTTCTAATCTGTTCACGTCTTCTCGAAGAGCAGTCGGCATTCGGACGCATCAGCCTGAAGGGCTTTTATATTCGCCGCGCCTGCCGCATTCTTCCGGCCGCCTTGGCCTATCTGATCTTCGTCACGTTGCTGGCATTCCTCGGCTGCATCGCGGTAGATCGACACGAACTCTGGGCGACACTATTCTTCTGGCGAAACTATCTTCCCAAGGGATGGATCCATCGGGGCTGGGGCGGATACACCGTTCACTACTGGTCTCTGGCGGTGGAAGAGCACTTTTACCTGATGTGGCCCATTCTGCTGGTGGTGACGGGAAGGCGAAGGGCGCGTTTCGTGGCCCCGGCCCTCGCCTTAATGGTAGCCGCCTGGCGCTGGTGGGATTTCCATCATCAGTGGTTCGCGACCTTACTCCCCGGCGTGCTGTTCGCGGGACGCACTGACGTTCGGCTGGATGGTCTTCTTATAGGCTGCGCGGCCGCGTTGTGGCTCGATGATCCCAGCTTGCGGACCCGCGTTGAACAGTACTTTACCTTCGTGCCGTGGCTGCTCGCTGTCGTCACCTACATGCTTTTCACTATCATTGCGCGGCAACATTTGTACACCGTGTGGGAATCGGCGCTATTGCCGCTCATGGTAGTGGGAACGGCTCTGCACCCGGCCAGCAGGGTCAGCCGGATCCTGGAATATCGGGGGCTGCGCTGGATCGGAAGACTCTCTTACAGTCTTTACTTGTGGCAGCAATTGTTCGTGATCGGGAGCATTGCTGGGCTCTTTGGCTGGTTGGGAAGATTTCCTTTAAACCTCGGGCTGATTTTTCTCTTCGCATTTCTGAGCTACCAACTGATCGAACGTCCTCTCATCCGCGTCGGCCATCGCCTTGCTCCGCCTCCGACGCCAGGCCGGATCGATCTGACGGACGCCCCTAAGCCCAGTTTGCAAGGCCCGAAGGCAGCGTAGCGAAATCAGCACGTGCAACCGCTCTGCGGACGACGCCAAGAGCACTAATTGCTATTCCTGGATGGCAGACCTTCCCGCCGGAAATCAGCGGTCGGAACTCCTCGTTCACACCACCGCGATGGCGCGCGGATCGGGGGATTGCGGTACATAAACCGCGGTCGGCCGCGGCGCCGATGCCCGCTGCCGTTTGAACCGGGTGAGAATGGCGGCCCAGGTCTCCGTGATCGTGCAGGGCAGGACCAGAGGCTCTACCCGCAGGAAGGGTAGAGGGGCAGTGGAATTCAACAAGACCACGGCGCGCGGGCTGCCGGTGAGACGCAAATGCTTGCGCAATACCCGGCGCAGCCACACCTCTTCCCTGACCTCGACCGGAGCCAGGCGGACGGATTGCTGGTTGTATCCGTAGCCTCCAATCGAATCACGCAGGACGTAAGCCAGGCCGCCGGTCATGCCCGCGCCCAGATTCATTCCCGCCGGACCCAGAATGACCGCCACACCCGCGGTCATGTACTCGCAACCGTGTTGGCCCACGCCTTCCACTACCGCGAGAGCGCCGCTGTTGCGCACTGCAAAACGTTCGCCTACCCGGCCCGCGACATACAATTCTCCGCCGGTCGCGCCGTACAGCAAAGTATTGCCCGCCAGCACATCGCCCCGCAGCGACGCCTTCTCTCCACCGGTGATGGCAATCGTGCCTCCCGACAAACTCTTGCCCACATAATCGTTGGCCTCGCCCACCAGCCGGAAGTTCAGGCCTTTGACCAGGAATCCGCCGAAGGTCTGTCCCGCGCTGCCGACAAACTCATATTTCAAAGACGCACCCGCCGGTATTTCCGCCTGGCGCAATATCTCTCCACTCAAATGGGCGCCGATGGAGCGGTCCGCGTTGGTAATCCGGTAACGGCGGCGACGCGCGACCCGGGTATCAGGGTCACCCAATATGGTTTGGTTCAACTCGCGATACAGGGTGCTCCGATCTTCGACTGGGCAAGCGGGATGGCTGGAAGAAACGATGTCATCCAGCAATCCGCCCAGCGTACGCTCCGCCTGCGGAGTACGGGGCCGCAGCCGCTCGGCCTGACCTACGATGTCATCGATCGAGCGAGCCCCCATCGCTGCCAGCAATTCGCGCACATCCGCAGCCACCGCCCGAAAATAGGTCTCGACCATTTCAGGCTTACCGGTGAAGCGGGTGCGTAGCTTTTCGTCCTGGGTTGCAATCCCCACGGGACAAGTATTGAGATGGCATTGCCGCGCCATGACGCATCCCAGCGCCAGCAGCGAGGCGGTGCCAAAACCAAATTCCTCCGCACCCAGAAGCGCACCGATAATGACGTCGCTGGCGAATTTGAAGCCGCCGTCCACCCGCAAGCGGACGCGGCCCCGCAATCCGGCTCTCACCAGCGCGGCATGAGCGTCGCGCAGCCCGACTTCCCAGGGCAGTCCGGTGTTTTTGATGGAAGTAATCGGTGAAGCTCCGGTGCCACCGTCGTGGCCGCTGATGGTGATGACGTCAGCCCCCGCCTTGGCTACTCCGGTGGCGATGATTCCAACTCCGGCGCTGGCCACCAGCTTCACGCCGATTCTCGCCCGGGGATTGATCGCCCGCAGATCGTAAATCAGTTGCGCCAGGTCCTCGATGCTGTAGATATCATGATGGGGCGGCGGAGAGATCAGCATCATTCCGGGCACTGCATGCCGCAAGCGCGCGATATAGACGGAAACTTTGCTGGCCGGGAGCTGCCCTCCCTCGCCGGGTTTGGCGCCCTGCGCAATTTTGATTTCGAGTTCGTCGGCGTGCACCAGGTATTCCGCGGTCACGCCGAAGCGCGCCGATGCCACCTGCTTGACGCGATTATTGGCCTCGCTGCCGTCGCGGTAAACCTCGGGATCTTCCCCACCCTCTCCGGTATTGCTGCGACCACCCAGGCGATTCATGGCCACCGCGAGCGTGTTGTGGGTCTCGGGTGAAATCGCACCCAGCGACATGGCTTGCGTGCTGAAGCGTCCCAGAATCGAAGCGTCGCTTTCCACCTCGTCCAGCGGCAGGGGCTGGCCCGGCACTACTTCCAGCA